>Ga0315276_10000460_pt1 | contig 35452 bp, 20 predicted proteins | sample YL17G05_0_MG_FD_204542 | JGI IMG/M metagenome (GOLD analysis project Ga0315276, IMG submission 204542) | Sediment microbial communities from Yellowstone Lake, YNP, Wyoming, USA - YL17G05_0 | ecosystem: Environmental > Aquatic > Freshwater > Lake > Sediment | place: USA: Wyoming | collected...
TTCATCAAAACATAGTACAAACAGGGTCAAAACATAGTACAAACATAGTACAAACATAGTGCAAACATAGTACAAACCACATCACTTTTCATCAGAATTCATCCAAATTTCGCCGAATTTCACACTTTTTTCTTACCCATCTTGCCTAATCGTTATAATCGTTACGCAAAAATAAGCACTTACATCAATTCCAACAACGTAAAATAAGCACTTACGTTCATTCCCCCCAAACGAAAAATAAGCACTGTAGTTGTCATGCCCGACTTGATCGGGCATCCAGTACAACAATTCCCCGCTACCAAAAATAAGCACTTACATCAATTCCCCACAACCAAAAACAACGACTTACAACAATTCTTCCCACTCCCGGAGCTATCTTCCCGTTCGGTCAATCAGGGTTTTTAAAAAATTTTATCTCTCGTCCGAAAAACAACCTTAACCACTTATTTAACAATAACTTATAATAATTAACACTGTTTTCGCTTTTATTGCCGATGAAATATCGGGATAAGTTGTGAACTTTACTAACATCTTCAGCGTAAAGCACATAGAATGGGACAGATTTGAAGCAGGTCACCGATGAACAATTGATTGGGTTAGCCCGTGATGGCGACAAACAGGCGTTTGGTCAGTTGATGCAAAGATACGAAAAGGAGTTATTCAATTTCTTGGTTAAGTTCATGGGACAGCGTACTTTAGCGGAAGACGCATTTCAGGAAACCTTCCTGCAGGTTCATATATCCGCGTCTTCTTTTGACACACGGCGTCGGTTTCGCCCGTGGCTATACACGATAGCAGCCAACAAGGCGCGTGACTTACTACGCAGCAGAGCCAGACGCCCGGCGATGCAGTTGACTACGTCGGACGACCAGGGCGGCGAAGTGGACCTCTGGCATAACCTGCTAAGAGACGAAACCACTCCGCAGGACATCCTTGAACAGAAACAGCAGAAAGAATTGGTGCGAGAGATGGTAGCCAAACTGCCGGAGCATTTACGGGAAATTTTGGTTTTGGCGTATTTTAACCAGTTGCCATATAAGGAGATAGCTCAGGTACTTGGTATCCCGCTGGGGACTGTAAAATCACGGTTGCACGCGGCAGTGAGCGCTTTTGCCAGGAAATACAACGAAATAACCGAGGTTCGCTAGTATTATGAAAAAGCCTGATTTAGACAAATTGCAACGACTACTGGATTATAACCTTAATCTGGACGATCCCGGCCAGCGTGGGCAGACGGAAGAGCTGCTCGCCCACGATGAGCAGGCTCGAGTGCTCAATGATGCACTTCGCCGTACCTTAAAACCCCTGGAATCGTGGCCGGATGAGCCGGTTCCGCCGGGATTGGCTCAGCGTACCATGCAGTTGATTACTCAGCACGATCAGGCCAGCATTGTGGCCGAGGCTTCCGCCAGGATAGTTGGGTATCGTAACACCAGCAAGCCGGAGGGTTTATGGCATGGCCGAGGTCGTTGGATTATGAGTAATCTGCGCGATCTGGTTACGGTGGCGGCCTGCTTGCTGTTGGCCGTGATGGTTTCACAACCGGGCGTGCGACACGCCCGAGAGCTTTCCCGGCAATACAGTTGCGCTTCACAGATGCGTCAAGTGGGAGCGGGATTGTCTCAGTATGCCATGAATAACGAGGGTTTGCTGCCTTCGGTGGAACACGAGCCTGGTACGGTATGGTGGAGCATTGGTAAAAAGGGCGAAGTCAGCAGTTCCAATACGCGAAATGTCTTTTTGCTGGTCCAGCAGGGCTATCTGCCGGCTGAGGTTTTTGTCTGTCCGGGCAGTGATCGCAAACCGAAAGTTCGTATTGACCTGGAAAAGCTTAAGGCCATGACGGATTTTGCCAGTCGGGAGCATGTCAGTTACAGTTTTCGTTTGATGTTTGAGCCGCGGCATCTGGAGATGGACAACGATCCCGGGGCGGTGATAATGACGGATGTGAATCCGTTATTTGCGGATTTGGAAAGCGATAATAACACGGTGTTGGACTTGACGGCGGTACCTTTTTTATGGAAGAGCAATTCGCCCAACCATAATGACAAAGGACAAAATGTCCTGTTTAACGATGGTAGCGTGAATTTCAAGATTATCCGCCAGTTAGGGCCGGGTATGGATGACATATTTACCATCAAGGGCGTCCAGCGCTATCATGGCGTCGAACGTCCGCAAGAAGATGATATTTTCATCGCTCCCTAACCCGGCTTTCTCACATCAGGAAATATGGAACGACCGGTTCTGGGTCTGTATAAAAGATACGGACCCAGAATCGCGGCGGTTGGAGCCGTCCGGGCGTCGGGGAATTGCTATAAGTGCTTATTTTACGTTGCTGGAATTGATGTAAGTGCTTATTTTTGGTGGCGAGGACGTAACGATTGTAACGATTAGGTAAGATAGGCAAGAAAAAAGTGTGAAATTCCGATGAATTCTGATGGAAAGTGATGTGGTTTGGATCCTGTTTGCACTATGTTTGCACCCACTTTGTACTATGTTTGTACTATGTTTTGATGAAAAGTGAATGAGTAAATGGGTAGATGAGTAGATGGGTAAATGAGGGGAGGAAAAAGGGCGGACCATTTGGGGGGAGAGGTAGAAATGAAAAATGAAAAATTGAAAATGAAAAATTAGAAGGTTGGGGAGTTTGAGTTTTGGGCGGGGTTGGGAGGGCAAGGAGTTGGAAGTGTGGTGAGTGGGGAAGATGAGAAAAAATAGGAGATGGGTTGGATTTGGGGGATAATTTGCTTGACGGTGGTGTATGGGGTTTGGTATTATAGCGTATATGTATATGGCAAAGGTTGTCCGAATTAGGGAAATTAAATAGTTAGCAGAGCAAAGAACAGGAGGTAGTTATCATGTGTACGGGAAAATCGAGATCGATAGTGGGCTTGGTGTCGGTGGTTTTGGTGGTGATGGTTGGCGGTGCGGCGTTTGGTGGGACTATCTATGTGAATGATGATGCCTCGACGGGAGGAGATGGGTCGGACTGGGACCATGCGTATAAGTATTTGCAGGATGGGCTGGACGATGCCGGTAGCGGGGATGAGATATGGGTGGCGGCGGGGACCTATTATCCTTCCGTAGAGGTTGGCGGTAGCGGTTCTCGCTACCAAACCTTCCAGATGAAAAACGGCGTAGCCATTTATGGCGGATTTGCCGGGACTGAAACCGCACTGGATCAACGCGATGTGGGAAACAATGTAACCATCCTCAGCGGAGACTTACTGAGTAATGACAACCCGGCCACGCCCGTGAAAAACCTGACCTATGACCCAAGCCGCGCTGACAACTGCTATCATGTTCTTTGTAATCGAGGTATTCAGCTGGATGCGACCGCTGTACTTGATGGTTTTACGATTACCGCCGGTAATGCCAACAGTGATTCATGGGAGGATCGCACCTGTTTCGGCGGCGGGATGTATAACGGAGGCAGCAGCGACCCAACAGTAACCAACTGCACATTCACCGGCAACTCGGCTAATCTTGAGGGCGGCGGCGGCGGGATGGCTAACGATGGCGGCCCGACAGTGAGTAACTGCACATTCACCGGCAACTCGGCTGACTGGGGCGGCGGCGGCGGGATGTATAACTACTTCTCCGGCCCGACAGTAACGAACTGCACGTTCACTGGCAACTGGGCTGGGTGCGGCGGCGGGATGAACGACCACACCAGCGGCTCGACAGTAACCAACTGCAGCTTTACCGGCAATTCGGCTAGCATCAGGGGCGGCGGGATGTTTAACGGAGAGTACAGCGACCCGACAGTAACCAACTGCACGTTCATCGGCAACTCGGCTGGAAACGGTGGCGGGATGCATAACTACGGCAGCACCAGCAGCCCGACAGTGAGCAACTGCATACTTTGGGGCAATACCGCAAGTTCCGGGGGCAATGAGATTAGTAATGATCACGGTTACCCGATAATCAGTTTCTGCGATATTTCCGGGTGTCTTGACGGCGGATCATGGGATAGTTCGCTTGGCACCAACGGCGGCGGTAATATCGATGCTGATCCGCTGTTTGTACGCAACCCCGACCCGGGACTCAATGGCTGGGACGGCCTTGATGATGACTACGGCAACCTGCGCCTTCAGCACGGTTCGCCGTGTATTGACGCTGGTGATAACAGCGTGTTAACAGAGGCAACCGATTTGGATGGTAATGTCAGGCTAGTCGATGGTGATTGCGACAGCATAGCGGTGGTGGATATGGGGGTATACGAGTTTGGGTGGGTTTATCTGGGGGACTTTGACGGGCAGTGTGATGTTGACCTGGTAGATTTTGCGATTATGTCAGCGGCGTGGCTAAGCGATGATACGCCAACGGCTAACTGGAGCCAGGACTGTGACCTTGACAATAGCGGGGTGATAGATATCGGCGATCTGGAAACGCTGGGGGCAAACTGGCTGGCAGGTGTTTGTTTTCCCGCGGCGGCACTTGGTCCTTATCCGGCAGATGGAGCATCAGATGTGAATACAGGACTGGAGCTAAGCTGGTCCGCTGGAGGATGCGCTGTATCGCACAATATATACTTTGGTACGGGGAGTCCTGGTGAATTCAAATGTAATCAAACGGAGACCACGTTTGACCCTGGGTTGTTGGATTTAGAGACTATGTATTATTGGCGGATCGATGAAGTACAAGCTGACAGCAGTGTTGTAGAGGGTGATGTCTGGAGGTTTACGACTCGATCTGATATGCTTGTTGGGCACTGGGAGTTGGATGAGTCGAGTGGTACGGTTGCCAGTGATAGTGTGGGGGGCCACGATGGGACACTTATGGGTGATCCGGTGTGGTGGCCGAGTGATGGGAAGATTGGCGGTGCGCTGGAATTTGACGGGGTTGGTGATTATGTGGAAGTCGCAGGTTACAAGGGTATCAGCGGGGGGAATCCTCGGACTGTAAGCGCGTGGGTTAAGGTCGAATCAACTGGATCGACACTGGCGATTGTGCGTTGGGGTACGCTGGAAATTAACGGCGGGCTGTGGTCTAATGTGATCAATGCCGACGGCAAACTGCGAGCCGCCGTGTGGGACGGGAGCGTTGTCGGTGGTACAACTATAAATGATAATACATGGCATCATGTAGCTATTGTGCTGCCGGATAAAGAGGATGTGAAAGTTGAGGATATACTGCTTTATGTGGATGGCGAGCAGGAAAGTACAATCATCAGCAGTGGCAGCCAGACAATCGACACCGCTGTCGGGATGGATGTTTTGATTTCTTTAGACGGGTCTGTTGGTCTGCTGGATGATGTTCGGATTTATAATTATGCGCTTAGCGAGGAGGATATCCAGGCGTTGGCGGATGTGTTGTAGTGAGTAATGGAAGACACGAGGGTGGAAGATAGACCCCCGCTTTCGCGGGGGTGACAGTTGTTCGCGAGGATGAGATTGGCGCGTTGGCGGGTGTATTGTGACAGTAAGTGATGGAAAGTATGAGGGGGGCGGAAGATAGACCCCTGCCTTCGCAGGGGTGACAGGTTTGTTCGCGGGAATGACAATTGCGGATATGGTTGAAAAATAGGGGCATAGAAAGGAAAAAACGTGGCGGACGCCTTTAATTTATCACGCCTTTTCATTATACCTTATATGTGATCGGCTAAGGTGTATCGTATTTTGTTAACACTTATTTCACGAGACCGAGGCCTGCGTCGTTTTATTATGGGAACCTCTAAAAATTCATTTTTACTACGAACGGCTGCAATTTCCGTCAGCATCGTTATCGGCCAAAAATCGTCCTCAACGTAATTACAACTACGCCTGCGGCGATTTTTGACCTCTGCCTCGCTGACGAAAATTTCGCTCGTTCTCGTGACAAAAGCAATTTTTTAGAGGCTCCCTTATGCCATCCAGGGTCTCTGGCGTTTCAATTGGCCATTGCTGAGGACATTCAGGGCGATGTTCGCATCTTCAACCATCTGGAAGTCATACATTCCCGCACAGATAAAATCCGCACCGTTTTCAAAGGCGTACAGAAAGGCCTCCTGGGGATGAATGGCGCCTGCGGCCATGGTTTTAAAAGCGATCCAAGGCTCTTTACGATTGCGCATGAACTGGATAGTCGCCTCGGAATTGAAGCAGAATTTATTGTCATGCCATTCGGGATGTTTGGCGGACCAATAAGTTTGCGGATGGAAAGTTTTCATCCAGAAGTCAGGGGCAATACCTTTCTCTGTAACGGCTATAAGGCTTTCGATCCGGTGTGCCCCGATGCCCATGGGCAGTCCCTGGCGTCGAACTTTTTCGAGGCATTTATTGAGGTAGTCCCATTTTTCATCTTTGACCATCTGATCTACTACCTCCCCCTGAAGATAGCACAGGCTTGCGCCGTTATCGATCGAGTAATCAATCGCACCGAGAGTGTCTGTTCCCTCCATCCACCCACAATCAGCTATGAACTTGATTTTTCCGCCATACTGTTTCCAGTATTGATTTAAGGCCGGTGCAACGCTTGGATGAGTCAGTATGGTATTAATGCCGCATTTTTCAGCAAGCATGAAACTTTCATATATCTTGAGCGGAGTATGGTAGGCGCGCACCAATTCTGAAACATAGATTCCGAGCATAAGACATAATCCAATGATGATCTGTCCCCAGATATTAAGTACATCGACCACTGAGATCAATCCGGTCAGATTTGACATCCAGTGATATACGTCCGCTAAAAACCAGTTCGAGCTGGCCAGGTAGGCACGGGAGGTCCAACCCTGGCTCAAGAGCTTGTCAAGGCCCCCATAGAGAAAATGCCAACCGATCGCGGTGCGCATCAGAAACAGGACCCACGTTTGCAGAGTGTTTGCCGGTTTTGATTTGTTTTGTTTTTCCATATTTGCTCTCCAGCAGAGCACTATCGCCTGCGACAACGGAGCCTATTATAGTCGTAGCGATAATATCAAAAAGAGAAAAATATTGGATACCCGCAGAGGTGGCTTAATGCTAAGCTTCGAGTGTCCGTTATCCGTTTAGCACCTCAGAAGTCAGAAGAGGGCGGAGTTGTAAGAGGCGCGGAGTTGGAAGTGGGCGGTCCAGGGGTAGAAAAGGAAAGAGGAGGTAAAAAGTCGGGATTTTGTTTGACATTTTGGAGGGGCCGTGGTAGGTTTGGCTTATAGTCGAGATAGATTGTGTTGGGATAGGAAGGAATCCCGCAAAGACGCTAAGAAGAGAAATAGGGACAGAGAAAGGAAAAAAGGTTCCTGACACCTTAAATTTTCCCATGAACAGGAAAACAGTTTTAAACCAATATTTTGTCTTGTCGTATCTGGTACTTTTGCTTAACGCCTCGGCTTATCTGGGACAAGTCCAATATGTTAACTCAGCCACTTTCTTCTTCGCCGGGGCTGTCTATCTCACTTACTGCTTCATCTATCTAGTACCGGTTTCTCTGCTGGTCATGTTGTTGCATTACTTTCTCGCATGGAAACGCTTAGCTTTCTTTTGCCTAAGACTGCGATTAAAACCCGACTGGATCGTTTACGGTTGGGCGGTCTTTGTCCTTGGTCTGCTCCAAATATTGGTATTTGCCGACAGCATGATCTTCGGCATTTTCGACTTCCACCTGAATGGCTTCGTCTGGAACATTGTCACCACCAAAGGCGGAATAGCCTCGATGGGCGGCAGTACCTCCAGCATTCTTTCCTTCATCGGTGTTATCGGCGTTTTTTTTCTGGTGCAAGGACTGATGATGATTTTATTGTTGAAGGTGAATCGATTTAAAATATCCTGTCAAATCTTTTTTACTAAACGCCGTCTTAACATTGCTCTCGTGCTGTTGTTAATACTGGGAACGTTTCAAGGTATCGCCTACGGTCTGAGCAGTTTCCACGCTTACGCCCCTATTCTCACTGTCCCAAGCGCCTTTCCCATTTATCTACCTATCACCTTCAATCGTTTAGCCCGATCTTTCGGATTTACCCCCAAGAAAGACCCATCCTTCAAAATGAAGGTTCATGATATCAATCTTCAATATCCCTTGAAGGTTATTCAGCGGCGTTCCGATCATAAAACTTACAACATTGTTTGGCTTATGATCGAATCCTTTCGTGCTGATGCCATGGATCCCCAGATCACGCCCGCTACTTACGCTTTCGCCCAAAGAGGCGTTTACTTTCTGCAGCACTACAGTGGCGGGAATGCCTCTCGGATGGGTGTATTCGCCATGTTTTACGGCCTATATGGCAATTACTGGTTTCCTTTTCTGGAGGAAACCCGCAGTCCTCTACTCATTGATTTACTCATCAAGGACAACTACCAGATGAGGATGTTCAACAGTACCGCCTTTTCTTCTCCCGAATTTGACAAAACCATCTTCGCCCGTCTGCCACGCAGTTGCTTGATTGATACAGCCCTGATCGACTCTGGTTCCGGATGGGAACGTGATCGCGAGTGTATCAATCGCATGCTCGATTTTATCGAGCGTCGAGATCCTGAGCGGCCCTTTATGACTTTTATGTTCTTCGACGCCACTCATTCCCACTACAGCTTCCCCCCGGAAAACGCCATCCGCACTCCTTATCTGGAAAACTTCAATTACGCCACCGTTGACCTGAAAAATGATATTGCTCTTATCAAAAACCGCTACATCAACGCTTGTAACTTTGTTGATACTCAGATCAATCGTGTCATCACCTATCTCCAAAATCACGATCTACTTTCCTCCACTATCGTATTGATCGCCGGTGATCATGGCGAAGCCTTCATGGAGAAGGGCCGCTGGGGACACAACTCCGCCTTTAGCGAAGAACAGACCCGTTCTCCGCTGATCCTGTGGATTCCAGGCATCGAACGCCGCCAAATCACACATATAACCAGTCATCTTGATGTTCCCGCTACCTTGCTGCCCCTGCTTGGTGTAACCAACCCTCCGGAGGATTATTCTCTGGGCTTCGATTTGTTCGGAGCGGCACGACGAGAGTTTACCATCCTGGCCAGTTGGAACACCTTAGCTTATGTCGATAACGAGTACAAAGCCACCTTTCCTATCAAAGCATTCGCCCGCCAAAAAGTCACCACCAAATACGACGCCGAGGTTCTTGACACTACTGCGTTCTACCAGTCTCGCCAACAGCACCTCATTCAGATTATGAAGGATCTCGCCCACTTCAGCAAATGAGGGCGGAAAAGGGCGGAAGATGGATTCGCTATCGCGGCTCTTCGCTTTGTGTCCCGCTTTTGCGGGAATGACAGAGAGGGGACGGGGTGGAAGATGGATTCCCGCCCCCAATCGAGTTGAGGGCAGGCTTTGCGCGGGGGCAAGTTTTTTTGTTTGCAGATTTTGTTGGTTAGGTTTGACAAACCTATTTCACTTTTTGAAGTAGGCAACAAACCCGCCGCCGGCATTCATTTTCACTGTGATATTGCCGGTGCGATCTATGGTACTATTTTCGACGTTCATCTCTGTCGGTTTGCCAATCATGTCTTTTACAGTAACGACGTTATATTTTCCTTTGCCAAGGAACGACAAATCGAGGGAATACTCTTTTTGCTTTCCACCATTAATGATTCCGATGAGTATTGACAAGGAATGGGGGCTTGTTATACTGGTGGGAGACAGAGGTCAGAAGGAAAAGTAAATACGTGATAAGAAAATTGGAAAAGTGGAACGACCTTAATTGAGGAGTATCGACCATGAAAAAACAAATAGTGTTTATGTCATTGATAGTATCGATCGGCGTGTCGGTGGCGGCGGCGGCTTTGGAAGCTGAGAAGCCGGCGAAGGTGTTCATCCTTGCGGGGCAGTCGAACATGGAAGGCAAGGCGAACGTGTCTTTGCTGGATTATCAGATTAAGGCGCCCGAGACGAAAGAGTTATTCAAGCATCTGCACAAGGATGGCAAATACATTGTCCGCGATGATGTCTGGATCAAGTTTCTCGAACGGCATGGCGGGCTGACGGTTGGTTTTGGGTCGCCCGGCAAATGCGGTGTGGAACTTGAGTTTGGTAATGTTATGGGCGATCATTTTGCTGAGCCGATAGTGCTCATCAAAGCGGCATGGGGCGGACATTCGCTGTTCAAGCTGTTCCGTCCGCCGTCAGCGGGGATGCCCAGCGATGAGGTGCTGCAGCAAGAACTGGAGGATGCGCAAACGAAGGTCAAGAACAACAATGAGAAGAACAACCGCAATGATCCGCTGCCGACAATGGCGGAGATCAAGGCGGTGTACGGTTCGTCCTATCGCAACATAATGAGCGAGGTCAAAGAAACGTTCGAGAACTACGAAACGATGTTTCCGGCACTTAAAGGCAAAAAGCTCGAACTGGCTGGTTTTGTGTGGTTCCAGGGTTTTAACGATATGTGGGGCAGTGCGCCTGGCGAGTACGCGTCCAATATGGCCCACTTTATCCGTGACGTGCGCAAGGATCTGAAAGTGCCGAATCTGCCGTTCGTGATCGGAGTAATGGGGCAAAATGGATCGAAGCCCGCAGAAGGCGGGATGCTGGAAGTTCAGAAGGCACAACTGGCGATGGAAGAAATCGCCGAGTTTAAGGGAAATGTCAAGGCGGTCAGGACTGACGTTTTGGTGGATAAGAACGCCGAACGACTTATAGAAGGTTGGCAGGATCATGTCGAAGAGTGGAATAAGGTGGGTTCGGATCGGCCTTATCATTATCTGGGCAGCATAATCTGGTTCAGTCGCATTGGTAAGGCGTTTGGCGATGCCATGCTCGAGTTGATGGGCGGTTCGCCTGATGGCAGGGATTATCACGTCTCGGTCAATGGAAATGATACCAACAACGGCTCTGCGTCCCAGCCGTTGCGGACTATCTCCGCGGCGGCGCAACTCGCCCAGGGCGGTGACGTGATTATCGTCCATAAAGGGACCTATCGCGAACATATCAATCCGCCACGTGGGGGCACATCCGATTCCAAACGTATCACCTATAAGGCGGCTGAAGGTGAGAAGGTTATCATCAAGGGTTCCGAGATCGTCACCGGCTGGAAGCAGGCAGAAAAGAAAGGTGTGTGGAAGGTGACGCTGGCCAATACGTTTTTCGGTGATTACAACCCGTATAAAGATGAGATCAAGGGGGATTGGTTTGACGCCCGTGGGAGAATCCATCATACGGGCGAGGTCTATTTTACCGGCAGGACGCTTTCTGAAGAGGTTTCGCTCGATAAGGTTGCCCAAACGGCGATGAGATGGTACTGCGAGAGTGATGATAAGGACACGACCTTGTGGGCGAATTTCGGTGATGTGAACCCCAAAGAAGGATTGGTCGAAATTAACGCGCGGCCAACGTGCTTCTATCCGGATAAGCCCGGTCGAAACTATATCACCGTCAGTGGCTTCATCATGCAACAGGCCGCGACGCAATGGGCCGCCCCGACGGCTGAGCAGATCGCCCTGATCGGTACGCATTGGAGCAAGGGCTGGATTATCGAGAATTGCATGATCAGCGATTCGAAGTGCGTCGGGATCACGCTCGGTAAAGACCGCGCGTCAGGTCACAACGATGCTGAAAGCGCCGATGGGTACAATGAAGTCGTTCGGCGTGCGCTGGAAAACGGCTGGTTGAAGCAGAATATCGGTTCCCACATCGTCCGCAATAACACGATCTACACCTGCGGTGCAGCCGGGATATGCGGTAGTATGGGCGGCGCGTTCAGCCAAATTACGGATAACCACATTTACGATATTTGTATGAACAAGCCATTCGGCGGAGCTGAAATGGCTGGGATCAAGTTGCACGCGGCCATCGATACCCTGATCCGTAACAACCGCATCCACTACTGCATCCGTGGCATCTGGCTGGATTGGATGGCGCAAGGCACGCGCGTAAGTGCCAACCTCTGCAACGACAACGTTCAAGATGACCTTTTCCTCGAAGTCAACCACGGCCCTTACATTGTGGATAATAACCTGCTGCTATCCCAAACGGCAGTGCTGGATTGCTCCCAGGGAGGAGCGTTTGTGCATAACCTGATTGTCGGCAATATCTCCGTACATCCGCAAGGTCGCCATACTCCGTATCACAAGCCACATTCAACCGAGATTGCGGGTCTGACCAACATCAGCGGAGGCGACAACCGGTACTACAACAACATCTTCGTTGGTGGCACGGGTACGAAAATCTACGACGATGCCAAACTACTGCCTATGCAGGTTGAGGGCAATATTTACCTGAATGGTTCATCGCCGTACCCGGGAGAAAAAAACTCTATTAATCAGCCGCAGTTCGACTCCGATATCAAGATCATCGACCAGGGGAATGTCGTTCACCTGCAAGTGACCTTACCGAAAACCACTGCGGATCAACAAAATCATCTCGTTACGACCGAACTGCTCGGCGAGGCTAAAATACCGGCCTTACCGTTTGAAAACCCCGATGGCACCACATTGCAAATTGACCGCGATTATCTAGGCAATGCCAGGAACAGTCAGAACCCGACCGCCGGGCCATTTGAGAACATTGGTGTCGGCAGGCTCGATCTGAAAGTGTGGCAGGGCCAATAAGAAAACGGGAAAACTCAATGGTGTGGGGTCAAAAAACCTTGATAACGGTACGGAGACAGATACAACCAGACCGGCTGGTTTGGTGTTTCCCTAAAAGGCGTTAAGTAAGTGTGATACTGACTGTTCTGTCGCTTGGGCAGGCGGTTTGGCGGTTTGAGATGAGGTGGAAAATTGTTGTAATTGGAGCTATAATCCGGTAAAATGGGGCTAGATCGTGTATTTGATCTATGTGGTATGTTGATCTGCAAAGTTGTTGAGAAATTGAGTAAGCAAGAGAGGAGAAATGCCTGTCTGGAAAGTGTCCCAATAATGTTTAGGAGGTGGCATGGCCACTTTTTCTGTTCCAGATGGTTGGCAAAGGACCGCTCCCGCTGGTCGCTCGCTGGAATGGCAAAATTATGAAATTAAAGAAGTTTTAACATAGGAGATGGCTATTATGTGTAAAAGAAATGTTTTGACAATCGTGGTTGTGGCGATGTTAGTTCTGTCGGGTACGGTCAATGCGGTGCTAATCAATGTGAACATCGACGTCACGGCAAGGACACAGAGTACGCTAGATGGTCCCATTTGGGGCACTGGCGGCAGTGATGTTGGTACGACATGGAATCAGTCTTTGGGCACACCTGTATCAGGAACCAGTTTGCTGAGCTCCACTGGCGTTGCCACCACCGTGGGCTTCACGTCTAATGCGGGCAACGTGGGCAGTTGGGGCGCCCCAGCCCTTAAGATACTGACAGGTGGCGCATTTCAGTGGGTTCCAACCACTGCGCAAACCCTGACTATCAGCGGTCTGGCAGGCAGCGAGAAATATGATCTGTACTTCGCCAGCTTTCATCCTAATGAACTGGGTAACAGAGCTTTGTTTTCCACCAGCAACATCACGACTACGGTGGGAACCCAGATTGCTGATAGCGATGGGCCCAATGGAAACGGCTCAACGTGGGTTAGAGGTGAGAACTTTGTGGTCTTCGAAGATGTCGAGCCGGACGGCAGCAATAAAATCATCTTCACAATAAACAGTGACTGGACCATCGATTATAGCAAAAGAGCTTATCTCAGTGGCTTCCAGATCGCGACCGCTGGTACCGCACCGGTTCTTCCCGGCCCGGCAATTAACCCGAACCCGGTCGATGGTACGGTAGGTCTGGGGCCCAATACAGACTTGAGCTGGGCCGCTGGGCCTGGTGCGAGTTCCAGTAACGTTTACTTCGGTACCAACCCAAGTCCTGGCGCCGGCGAATTCCAGGATAATCGGGTCGAGACCACTTTCGATCCGGGTACGTTGGCTCAAGACACCTACTACTGGCGTATCGACTCGGTCAACAGCGACGGTACCACTACCGGTGAGGTCTGGAGCTTCATCGTTGGCCCGCCTGGTAAGGCCCTTTGCCCGATGCCTTACGATGATATGACAGCAGTCGCGGTCAATGCGGACTTCCTGGCCTGGGCCGAGGGTGAGAACGCGGTTTCCAGTGACGTTTACTTCGGTACGGACCCGACTCCCGATAGCAGCGAGTTCAAGGGCAATCAAACCGCAACCACTTACGATCTGCCCGCCCTCACTGCCGATACGACCTACTACTGGCGTATCGATCAGGTCAACGCTCAGGGCACTACCACCAGCGATGTATGGAGCTTTACCACCCCCAAGAACAGTGCTAACACCGTAAAGGTTTTCATTTTGGCCGGCCAGTCCAACATGGAGGGACAGGGCGAAATAAACCCGATCGGGACTCAGGGGACACTTGAGTACATATATAACAATGATCCAGTCACATACGGACATCTCAAAGACGGCGGCAATTGGGCCGTGCTCAACGATGTGTGGATTTGGTATAAACGTGGAGGCACGACCCTTGTGAAGGGGGGACTCACGGCCGGTTATGGCGTCTCCAGTACCACCATAGGCCCTGAACTGCAGTTTGGTCATTTGATGGGTGATTTTTATGGCGAACAGGTTCTTCTCATCAAGACGGCATGGGGTGGCAAGAGCCTGGGTGTTGACTTTCGTCCGCCGACCTCTGGTTGGGGCATCATCCCACCTGTCACCGCCGGCAATGATGGGTTTTACTACCAGGAAATGCTCGACTTTGTAGTCGATGCCATGGCCAACATAGGAACCTACTTCCCAGCTTACAGTGGTCAGGGCTACGAAATAGCCGGATTCGGTTGGCACCAGGGCTGGAATGACCGTGTCACCTCAAATCTCGCTGCCGAATACGAAGAGAACATGGCAAACTTCATCACCGATGTCCGTGCATCCCTGGGTGTACCCGATATGCCATTTGTCATTGCAACAACAGGAATGGACGGAAACCCTGATTACAGTGAGGTAGAACTGGCGCAACTGGCAATGGGCGATTATGTCAAGTATCCGGAATTCGAAGGGAATGTAGCCGTCGTTGACACTCAGGACTTCTGGCGCAGCGTGGCCGAGTCCCCGGCCGACCAGGGTTATCACTGGAACCGCAATGCCGAGAGCTATTACCTGATAGGCGAGGCCATGGGTGAGGCGATGAGCGATCTGATTGGAGAAAGCAGTGGCGACGTTAACCTGGATGGTCAGGTTGATTTGGCGGATTTCGCGTGGTTGGCTGCGTACTGGCTGGAGATCGACTGTAATGCGGGTAACAATTTCTGTAGCGGGGCGGACATCAATCAGGTGGGTGGTGTCGGTTTGGATGATCTGCTTATACTGGGCGGGGATTGGCTGGAAGGAGCTCCACGCCTGATGGCACACTGGAAGCTGGATGAGTCGAGTGGTATGGTTGCCAGTGATAGTGTGGGTGGTAATGACGGGACGCTTAACGGCGATCCGACGTGGTGGCCTGGTGATGGGAAGATTGGCGGGGCGCTGGAATTTGACGGGGCCGGCGATTATGTGGAAGTCGAAGGCTACAAAGGTATCAGCGGGTCGAATCCTCGAACCGTAACCGCATGGGTGAAGACCGAATCAGGTCTGTCGATTGTGCGTTGGGGTACGCTGGAAATCAACGGCGGGCTATGGTCTAATGTGATCAACACAGCCGGCAACCTGCGAGCCGCCGTGATTGGCGGGAGCGTTGTAGGTGATACAGTTATAAACGATGATACCTGGCATCACGTAGCGATTGTGCTGCCGGATAAGGCGAATGTAAAAGTCGAAGATATACTGCTGTATGTAGATGGCGAGCCAGAAGATACCACCATCAGCCTTGGCAGCCAGACAATCAATACCGCTGTGGGCATGGATGTCCTGATTTCTTTAGATGGGTCCGTTGGTTTGCTGGATGATGTTCGGATTTATAATTATGCGCTTAGCGAGGAGGAGATTGGGGAGTTGGCTGGTGTGCTGTGACAGTGAGTGAATGATGGAAGGTGGCGGGGCGAAAGGTGGGCCCCGACATTCGCGGGGGTGACAATTGTGGGCGGGGGGAATTGTAGGCATGGTGGCTTATCTTGTTGTTATTTGGGCAGTTACGTCGAATATCAATCAAAAACAACAGGCATGTATGTCTCGGACGTCAAGAGGATTTCAGGAGGATCGTCGATTTTGGCGAAAAAATGGCGTTTTTGTGGGCGTTGGTATCGATTTGGAGGCTCCGTGGTGACGTCAGCGTCAAAAGGGTTGTGAAACGTTGATTTTGGCGTTAAAACGGCGTTTTGCGCCGTGGATATCGACTTTGGGGGCCAATATCTGTGAAAATAATTTTTTTGTTTGCAAAAAAGAATAAAATGCTCTAAACTGATTGGTTAGTTATAAGCTAGTTAGTTATAAGCCTTGAAGCTTTAGAAGACCGCTAATTGAAATTTTGACATGCGTTTAGGCCAACCATAATAGTCTTCACAGATAGGTAAAAGTGGGCGATTGCCCGGCATTCGCAGCGAAACTGACGTTTGTCCAGGTGTAAGAAAGGGGAGCCCTGATTACCATGAAGGAGATTCACCTTGTATCAGATCAAGATCCAATCTAATCCGCGAAGTTCTCTGTGCGGTGCTTTTCACCGGAATTGCCGAAGCCTGTCGTTGATATTGCTGGCAACCTTCTTCGTTATGGCATATTGCAGCAATTACTGCCGAGCGGATGAAAATAACGGCGCAAGTGCTATCGCAACGAAAAGCAAAGAGGAGTTGGCAGCCGGTCAGAAGAAGGCTGGGGAATATCTCGACATCGCCGCCGCACAACTCAAGAAGTACAGGTATCAGGAAGCAAAGGAGTCCCTGGAGAGTTGCAATGAATTCCGATGGAGCCTCTCGTCGGCCCAAGAAAAGCGATTGGAAAAATACTCGCAGGAAGTGAGCGATGGAATCAAATCGCTCGATCGCGTGCGCAATATGATCGAGATGGGGGAAAAACATCTTGAGGCAGGAAACCCGGTCGAGGCAGAAAAGGGATTTGAGGAAGCTCTGGCCCTTAGAAAATATCTGCCGAAACCAACGGTTGCGAAGATCGAGAACAGATTGATCGTGGTCAGGGTGAAGAAGGGCGAGCTTAAGGAAGAGATGAAACGTCTGTTCCGTGAGAGCCGCGACTACTGGCGTAATGATAAGCCGGCTGAGGCGGAGGCTGGTTTTAAGAAGATAAAGGATAGCGGAATAGAATTGAGCTTTTTTGACCGAGGCGCGGATCTGACCAGTGTTGGCGGGTATCTGGAGAAGATAGTATCCAGAAAGGCACAGGATGTGCGCACTGCTGAAGAGCAAAAGGCGTTGGCTGAGGCGGAAAGTGCCCGGCAAGAGGCGTTGGCTGAGGCGGAAAGTGCCCGGCAAAAGGCGTTGGCTGAGGCGGAAAGTGCCCGTCAAGAGGCGCTAGCTGAGGCGGAAAGTGCCAAGCAAGAGGTGTTGGTGGAGGTGGAAAGGGTTCTGGCGGAACAAGAGCGGGATGCGTCCAAAGCCGAGGTCGTCGAAATAAGCAAGGAGGATTTGACGGAGTTAGTTACCCCGGCAACTACGCCAGGAGCAGTTAAAAAGGACCTAAATCCGTCGAAGGAAACGTCAACAGCGGAGATGGAACCACAGGAGTTATTGGAGAAGGCTAAAGAGGATGAGGGCGAATCTCCATTGCCAAAGGAAAAGGAGTTGGTTTCGGAGGATGAAAGGGAAATCGGCGAGCAAGAGACGGATGTAATGGCAGAGACGGCGGAATCGGTGGAGCCATCCAAGAAGGAGAGTAAGTTTTCAGTATGGCCATTCGGCAAGAACGAAAAAAAGGAGGAAGATGTCGCGAAAGTAGTGCCAATAGAGCCGCAGCCGCAGCAGGTGGAGTCGCCAAAGGCCAAGGAGAAGGTAACCGTTTCGTTGTGGCCGTTCGGGAAGAAAAGAGACGAGAAGTCCGCCGAGACGTCCAGGAAGATCGAAGAGTTGTTGGCTCATGGCGAGTTGTCCATGCAAAATCAGCGCTACGAGCAGGCCAAGCTGTATTATGAGGAGGCGTTGATGCTGGATCCGAGCCTGGAGCAGGCTCAAGTGGGTCTTGGTGCGGCGAAATACCATCTGAGAAGTCCTGTGACAGAGCCTAAGCCTGGCAAGCCAAGCATTTTAGAGATGGTCAAACAGCAGGAGTTGTTGCAAATACAAGCGATCGAAGCGAGGTGGAATTCTGCTCAGACCGAAGTCGCACAACTGCTAAGTCAATCGTTATTTGACGAGGCGAATGCGTTAGTGAGCCAAGTTATGGCGGGTATCAAGAGCGAGAAACAGGTTCTAGGCGCAAGTCGTTATGAGCGTTTGCAGGCCAATGCCCAGGCCCTGCTGGACCAAATAGAGCAAAGGCAAAAGCGTGCAGTGCAAGAATCGCTCAAGCAAAAGGCTACTGAGGCTGACAGGGTGGAGGAAGAACGGAATCGCAGAGAAAACACCGAACGTCAGCAAAAGATCGATGATTTGTTCGAGATAGCGAATAAATTCAAAGAATCACGTGATTATGCCCAAGCGGTGGCAACACTGACGAGGCTGCTGGAGCTCGACCCGGAGAACAAGTACGCACAGTGGGTTAAAGAGGATATGGAAGACATGCTTTTTTATGAGAAGCAGGTAAAAACCGCGAACTTCGCGATGGACGAAGAGAAACGAGTTCTAATAGAGGCTCGTGAGTCGGCTACTCCATATTCTGAGATACAGAGATTTTCGGATGACTGGGTCGAGAAAACGGAGCGACGTCGCGAGGAAGAGGATCCGGCCAATGTGAAGAAGGTAGATGCCTTAGCCAAGCTGAGTAAGATAATAGATGAGTTGAACTACGATGGTGCTGCGCTTTCGGAGGTAATAGATGAGTTTCGCGATCTTACGGAGTTGAACGTTGTCCCGCAGTGGAATAGTCTGGAAGTGGCAGGAATCACTCCGGAAGATACAGTGGATATGCGGCTCAGCCAGGTGGAGGCAGGTAAGGCATTGGACCGTATTCTGGCGTATGTTTCCGGCGGCGCCGACAAGCTTGGCCAGGCAGGTTATGAGGTGGATGAGGAAGGTGTATTAACCATCAAGCTGGTAAGTGACGCTTATGGTTACGAGACACGGCCATATTATGTTGCGGATCTGATTGAGCCAGAATCGGGCGGTGGCATGATGGGCGGTATGGGCATGATGGGTGGCATGGGTGGCATGATGGGTGGCATGGGTGGCATGGGTGGCGGTATGATGGGTGGCATGGGCGGCATGGGCGGCATGGGCGGCGGTATGATGGGTGGCATGGGTGGCGGTATGATGGGTGGCATGGGTGGTGGTTATGGCGGCGGTATGATGGGCGGCATGGGTGGTTATGGCGGAGGAAGAGGCTACGGCCGCCGAGAGATAGATGGCAGAGATTACTACCAGAACGATATAAGCGGTAAGCCGGAGGGTGTTTCCTATGGAGGGGGTGCGTCTAACAACACTCCGTCAAGTGGTTTTGATGGCGGCTCACTGGGCAATGAGGCTCAATTGCATCCCAAGCTAAGTAATACCCAGTACGGTATGATGGGTGGCATGGGTGGCGGCATGGGTATGATGGGTGGCATGGGTGGCGGTATGATGGGTGGCATGGGTGGTGGCATGGGTGGCGGTATGATGGGTGGCATGGGTGGCGGCATGATGGGTGGCATGGGCGGCGGCATGATGGGTGGCATGGGTGGCGGCATGGGTATGATGGGTGGCATGGGTGGGGGCGGCATGAACTTTTATCAACAGGCGCAACTGCAAAATCTTATTCAGCGAACAATTGAGCCGGATAGTTGGCTATATATTGCAGGAGGAGGAGCAGGAGGAGCAGGAGGAGCAGGAGGAATAGGAGGAATAGGAGGAGCAGGAGGGGCGCAGGGTATGGCAGGCACGGAAATTACGGATGCTGAAGGCAGAGGCGAGATGCATTTTTTTCGCAGTACGCAGATGGTAGTATTTCAGACGCCGAAAGTACACCAACAGATAGAGGAACTTCTTAAGCTGCTCCGCGGGACGTATGGCGCGCAAGTGTCTATTGAGATTCGATTTTTGTCGATCAGCAACAATTTTCTGGAAGATATCGGGCTGGATATTGACATTCTTCTTGGCGCCGGTAACGCCGGGTTTAGTAATTTTTCGGAGATTCCCATTGATATGTCAAGCCATGAGTTTACGAGTCCGCCGCCCGCGACAGGCATAAGCGGTTCGCTGGGTGGCGGTGCGGTTCCGGACGCATTTTCGATTTCTGGCCAGTTTCTGGACAACGTACAGGTTGATTTTTTGATGCGGGCGACTCAGGCTCATCAGCGAAGTCGCAACCTGGTGGCTCCGCATGTAACAGTTATGAACGGTGAAATGTCTATGATCAATTTTTCGAAGCAGACCGCCTATGTGGCGTCGGCGACGTCGAATGTGGGTTACGGTGTCGGTCTGTATGACATCCAACCGGCGATAGACGTTTCCGGCATTCAGATCATGGTTACTCCGGTGATAACGGCTGATAAGCGATATGTTTTGTTGAATGCGAACTTCCAGCAGCAGATTACGGAAAGTATCGAGAAATTCAATACGGGAACGGGGGCGTCTGGAGTCGATCTGGATACGAGCGATCCCATCGAGCCCGGGGATGTGCAGTCTGTGGTAATTCAACAGCCGGTCAAGAGTATAAACAGTATTACCACACATGTGATGGTACCAGACGGCGGAACGTTGCTGCTGGGCGGTCAGAAGATTGTCGGCGAAAGAGAAAGAGAAAGCGGCGTACCGACCCTTAGCAAGCTTCCTTTGATCAACAGGCTCTTTAATAATCGTGCGGTTACCAAGGATGAAAATGTGCTGCTTATTCTGTTGAAGCCGCAGATTATTCTGCAGTCAGAAAGAGAGGAAGATGAGTTCGGCAGTATTCTGACGAAACAAGAATGAAAGAAATGGATGAGTGAAGCATAAAGGGTTTTTCGCTACGTTGGTATAAACATGTCCACGCAAGCGTGGGCATGGCACCCGGCGGGGGAACAAGAATAAGAGGAGGGCTGGGGAGCGAGTAAAAATCGGCGGGTAAACATGCTTAAGCGTGCCGCCAGCCGGGGTGGGTTCGTTGGCGACGGTTAAGTGTTGGTTTAGAGTTTTTTCATAATTTCTTCTGGGATATCGAAATTGGCAAAGACGTTTTGTACGTCATCCTGGTCTTCCAGGGCTTCCATCATGGCAAGTATTTTGCGTGCTCCCTGTTCGTCGTCAATGGCGACGGTATTGGAGGGTATCTGAGAGAATTCGGCGAGCCGGGTGGGGATTTCCTTTTCGCGGAGCGTTTTTTTGATTGTCTCGAAATTTTCGACCGAACAGGTTATTTCGTAGGTGTCGTCAATACGCTCAAAATCATCGGCGCCCGCCTCTAGGGCGATTTCCATTAAACTTTCCTCGTCAGTCTCGGCGGCATCAATGACAAGCAGGCCTTTTTTGGTAAAAATCCATGCGACACAACCGCCGGATCCGAGCGAGCCGCCCCTGCTGTCGAAGATTTTTCTCAGCTCACTGGCTGTTCGGTTTCGGTTGTCGGTAAGCGCCTCACACATAATGGCTACGCCATTGTTTCCGTAACCTTCGTAAAGGACTTCTTCATAAGAGACGCCTTCGAGGTCTCCGGTGCCCTTTTTGATGGCCTTATCGATGGTGTCCTTTGGCATATTGGCGTCCTTGGCCTTGTCGATAGCATAACGTAGAGCTATATTGTGGTCGGGATCGCCCCCGCCTGTTTTGGTGGCTACGATGATACCGCGTGCAAGCTTGCTCCATAGTTTGCCTCGTTTGGCATCAACAGCAGCTTTTTTGTGTTTAATACCCGCCCAATGTGAATGTCCAGACATAAAACTTGAACTCCCAATAAAATCTATTCTTTGCCATCCGGCGTTTCGTCAAAAAGCGAAGCAACCGTAACTTTTTTTTCCTGGTTTAATTGCTGTAACTTAGTTTTTATCGCAGAGGCGCTCTCTTCGAGATAACGTTCGGTTTTTACGCGGCGGTGCAACTGGTCCATCGCCTGAAGCCAATACCATTGAGCCGACTGGTGACGGCCCAACCGATATGCGGTATCGCCCAAATGATCCATGATTTCGGGGTCCGGCGTCATGGTCAGGGCCGCCGCCTGGCAAATATACTCCCAAGCGGTGTCAAACTCGCCTTTTTTATAATAAAACCAGCCCAAACTATCAAGAGTCGGTATCGATTCCGGGTCGTCAAGCAGGGCCTCCAGCAGGAGCTGCCCTGCCCGGTCAACCTGGCGATGCGACTGTACCAACAGAAAGCCGAGGTTATTTTTGATTCCGGCGTTGTCAGGCGTTTTGACCAGCAACAACTCCAGTTGGTCGGCAGCCTGAGGCTTCTGTCCTATTCTATCCAAAAATATACTGTATTGCAACCTTGATTGAGAATTATCCGGGTTCTGCTCGACTATATTTTTCTGCAGTTCCAGGGCCTGCGTTCTTTGGCCGCAGGCATCCAAGATACGCGATTTTAACATCTGAATATCGACAGTATTTCCATCCGGGCCGACAAACTCATCCACCCGGGCCAAGGCCCGCTGAGGTTTGCAGGCCGCTATGTCAAATTTTATCCAGGCGTCGAGCCATAAGGCGGACTCGTCCTGTTGCGGCTCATGTTGCGAGAGAATTTCCTGGGCCTGGCTATAAGCGTCGGCCTCAATGAGGATATCGACCAACTGCAATTGGATAGCATCGTTTTGGTCGACGGTCGAAAGGTGTTTGCGCAGCTGGGCGGCGGCACTTTCATAATTCCCGTTGCGTTTCAACAATAATGTCAATACTTCCACTCTTTTGGGGTCGTCCGGTTTTTCGGCCAGCCAACTGCTCGCTCTTGTGATCGCTTCATCCTTACGGCCCTGTTCAAAGATAGTCAGGTACAATAACGTTCGTAACAACAACTCGTCGGGACGCAATTGTATAAGTTCCTCCAACAGCGTCTGAGACTGTGCGAAATGGCATCGCACATTGAGCGTCTGTACCAACCATATCGCTGTGGGCAGTTGCATTGTCGGATATCGCTGGTAAGAGTTTTTGATATGTTGCACCGCCCTATCATAAAAGCCGGACTGTGTGAGGGCCCAGACGAGATTTTCGGTAGCGGCTTGAACTACCTCTAAAACCGGGGCGGCATCATCGTCGCGATTATTTTCGGAGATAATTTTGAACCATTTGTCAAATAAATCGACCGCCTGAGTGTATTGGCGAGTTATCATGAATAACAACAAAGCTTCGTTCTGAAGGATCCGCACCGGTGCGGGGTCCATCTGCCATTGGTCCTGGGAGGCGCCCTCGATTAAAAGGGATAAGGCTTCCCAGGCTTTTCCGTTGAGGCGCATGTCTTCCAAACACCTCAGCAATGACTGTGGATCGCGCGGCTGCATACGCCATAACTGGAGCCATTGCCGCGTTTTGGTGTACAGGCTGATAAGGTCACGGTGGGCCAGTTCGACGTCTGGGTCGTGTGGCAGAATATTCCTGAGTACTTGTTCGGCACGGCTGTTTTCGCCGGCCAGTGCCAGTCCGTAAGCATATAACCGATCAGTAAGCTGTTTTCCGTCATGTCCTTTATGCCAATCGTCGAGCTGCTGTAAATACGAATTGTATTCGGCCATGTGAGTGCAGGCTTCGTAAAAAGTTGTCAATACCGTTTCCGGTTGCGGATCGGTTGCCAATAAATAGCAACATAACGCCGATACCTGACGATATCGCAGTTGCAGCGGTGACTTCTTCTTTGCCGTCGAGATAACAAATACTTCGATAAGGTCTTGATCGTTCGGCAAGGCCGACTGTGCCTGGCGCAAAAGTTCGACCGCTGAATCTATATGTCCCATTGTCAATTGCAAATCCGCCAGGGCTAACAAAGGGATGTGCATTCGGCCAACCAATTGTGCTACGATTATGTTCGCCTGCGCGTAAATTCTCTGCTGCAACAGTAACCGCCAAGTTTCATGATATGCCTGTGTTGCCGCGGTAAGATAACCCATTTCCGTCAATGCGGCGGCCAATTGCAGATGCAATACGGCAGTGGTCGGGTTGCTTTCGGTGGCCTGTGGGCAGGCTAAAGCTCTTTTGAGCAGGGAAGCCGCCTGCGGATATTGGCGCTGATCTAATTTTATGTTCGCCAGCATATAATAGCCTGTCAGGCTGTTACTGTTTAGCTTAATGGCTTTGGCGGAGGCGGCGATGGCGGTGGTGTCCGAGCCTAGTGCGAAACAAGCTTCGCTCAACAGTTCATACAAAACTGAACTGTTTGGGTCGCCGGCTAAGCCGATGTGCAGCTCATCGACGGCCTGCTCGCGGAGGTTCTGACGAAAAGTGCCCTGGGCTTTGTTTAAGAGGTATCGTGCCCGCAAAGCGGCCTTGCGGCCAGTAGCAATGTGGGTGTCGTTGGGGTCGGCTATGTCCGACGGGGCAGGGTGAGCAGGCAGGCGGAGCGGTTCTTCCGGAAGGACAATCTTCTCAAAAGGTACATTTTCCAGAGGCACGAACATTTTATCCAACTGCTCTGGAGTAAGGTTTTTGTCAAGGGCCAGCGGCGATATGCGAGCATAGCGGCCGGCAGACTGACGAGGCATGGCTGATGAATTTATGGTTTTGCAGCCAGATGCGGTGAGCAGCAGGATTATGAGAAGACTGATCTTTTGGTTTCTAACGTTATGGTTTTTCAAGATCCACACTCATCAATAATTTCCCAGGTCGATTACTATTCCTTCAGGGGTAAAGTAATCGACGTTAAATATTTCGTCGGTGACCAACGTTACCACCACTACGGAGCAGCCGTGCAGACGTCCGTAACGCAGGTCGTCGATGCCAGGCCCGGCCAGTTCCGGTCCGCGCCACTTATCGACGTGACAGTGCCAGCGGGTCAGGGACAACGCGGCGTCGTAGATCATCCGCGGCGATTCGATGTACTGGTTGTCACCGGAACGCTCGCCGGGCTGGTACGTTTTGAATACGGTTGTGCCGTCATCCAACATACTCAGCCCTCCCATCTCACTGGTATTATCGGTAATGTCCTGTTCTAAAAAGCTTCTTAATTGCCGAGTGGTTTGGGCCTGGGCCAAGGTCTCGAGCAAAAGCTTAATTCGCAGTAAGTCAGTATAGCTCAAACGATTACATTGGTCAATAAAACCTTCGGCGTAATCGTCCGGTGCGTTCGGATAGCTTCGAGGACGTTTGGTGTGGTCGAGTTTGGCCAGGCGAAGGGCGATATTGCTAACTAACTGTGAGCGTGACAATTGCAGGTGTGGATCGTCTATTATGCTGAGCAGTAAATAGCTGTCGTGGATGTCGAAGGTGTAATCTTCGCGTTTTTTCAACGATGTAGCGAGGTGACGCATCATTTCCAACTGTGCCGGTGTCAGTATGGTTTGCTGTATTTGGCAGGCGAGAAAACGTATAAAATTGGCTGGAACATAACCGAAACTTCCGGCCCAGAATTGTAATTGCCCTGTCATATCATCGTTGGGTGGCAAGGCCATTATAGTCTCGATAATACAGTCGTGGTCGGTAAGTTTGCGCAGACCTGTCAGGGCGGCGATTCTAAGTCGCGGCGATTTGGCGTGTTTGAGTTGGCCTGTTAAGATTTCTTCCAGAGTTTTATTTTGGCCGGCAATGTGCTCGATGGCGAGTGCGAGTGCACTGTCGATCGGCCGAGTCGAAGGCTCGTCTTCGGCCAAGGCCATAAGCAGGTAGGGAAGTGTTTCTTTGTCGTTCAAATCAATTATATGATCGATAATCTGGCGACGGAGGCATGGCTCTTTGGAGTTTGTCAGGGCTGTGCCCAGCCATTTGGGGGCGTCACCGCGATAATCAGCAACGATCATCTCCAACACCCGCCGACGAATGGTCGGCGAATGCAAAGGAGAGGCGGCCACGCCGGCGAACACCCGGCCTAATCCTTCGTGTTGGTTATGATCCAGTTTTCGTCGGGTCAGCTCATCGATAACCGCTAATCGCTTGCGGTCGGCCAGGTCCGGCTGCCCGATCGAGTTGATGATCGCATCAGTTGACCATTGATCTGGGGCCAGGGATCGACAGCCGATTATCGCCAACAGCAATGCCATCGCCAAAGGCAATAGTGAATGGTCTGCCTTTGCCAATTTACGGATGTTACACATATCATACTACATAATCTTGACAATGTTGCTTTACGTAACTATACTTCGTAAACACGGTATGTTATTATATCATAATTTTTATGCGGCAGGAAAGAAATATGGTTGTAAAAAAGGCGGTGCGGCATTTTCGCGGGCCGGAAAAGTACGGTTGCGCCCAGGCGATTCTGAAGGCGTTTGAGGAATATTGTGAGGCTATCAATGACGAAACAATCGCTGCCTTTAAGAATTTTGGGGGTGGACGGGCTGAAGGCGGGTTGTGCGGCGCACTGTTTGCGGCCGAACAGTTGGTGGGCGATGCAGAATCGATCCAATTGCTCCGGCAACGATTTCTGGATGCCGTCGGGTCGGTCGTCTGCTGGGAAATCCGCAAACTCAAACGCTGTTCGTGTGAACAATGTGTAGAACTGGCTGCGGAGATATTGCACGATATCGCCGGCGATAAAAAACTGAAACTAACCGGCCCGGTACAAAGTGACTGATGCAAATATGTTGTACCTGCTGTTGAGCATATCCAGCTCTGTTATTATTGCGCTGCTGCTGAAATATAATGAGACACAGGAAAGGTCCCGACTGGTTCCCCTGGCAAGCAATTATATTACTGCGACGGGGATTACTTGTTATCTGTGGTGGCATGGCGGGTCCGATAGTCTGGGCAACATATCAGTTTTTCTGGGGATTGTGACCGGGATATTTTTTGTAGTTGGTTTTCTGCTTATGATGATTTTCATCGGGCGGATCGGTATCGCTATTCCGGTGTCACTGACGCGTTTGGCAGTTGCCCTTCCTATTGTAGTTTCCATAGTATTTTACGGTGAAACAGCGAGCGGTATGCAGATTTTGGGGTTAGGGCTGGCGTTGATTTGCTTTTTGTTGTTCGGCAGATCGGCCGGCCAAGAAGAAGCCAGCGGTGTCAGTGGCCGGGATAACATATTTGTTTCGTCACCGCGCGGCGGGTGGCTGCTGCTGATAAGTTTGTTTTTGTGTGCGGGGTTCGGTGGAATCAGTATGAAGGTCAGAGATGAGCACTGCCCTATCGATCAGATGCACGGTTTTTTGACGATACTATTTGGCATGGCTTTGATATTGAGTTGGGTTATCGTTATCGCCAAAAAAGAGCAAATACTTGGCAGGGATGTCTGCTTTGGTCTGATACTTGGCGTACCGAACGGTTTGTCGAGTATATTTTTTATTCTGGCTCTGCATAAGCTTGGCGGCCTTATGGTGTTTCCGGTCAATGACGTTGGGGTTGTGGTGTTTTCCAGCCTGGCAGCTATGGTGATATGGCGTGAAAAGCTCAATCAAACGGGGTGGGTGGCTCTGGCGGTTGCTATCGTGGCGATTGTCCTGATGAACGTTGGCTAATATACGCCCTCTTTGGAAGTTAAACGCGGTAGCGGTGCAGGCGTAAGGGAATTTTGATAGATTTGGCGGCTTAGGTCTGCTACACTTGAGGTCCCTGGGCTGCTACAGAACAGATCAATTACGGACGGATGGATGGCAAATGAGTGTGTATGAGAAGATATTGAGCCGACGGGAACTGTTGGGGACTATAGGGCGAGGTCTGAGCCTGGCTGGATTGACATTTGGAGCATGGAAGCTTGCCAGCGGCAAAGATGAGCCACAGGCGAATCAGGAATGCGTAAATAAGGGGTTTTGCCGGGATTGCCGGGTCTTTAAGGATTGCGGTCTGCCCAGGGCGATTTCGGCAAAGAAGGGGTCGGTGAGACAATGACGGACTGGGAAAACAAAAAGGATGTTACCCGACGTGAGGTGTTACGCGGTAGTGTTCGCAGTGCGTGCTTATTTGGTATAGGTGCGATAGGAGGGCTGTTGGCACGGCGGGCGAAGGCGGTAGATACAGTCTGGCAGATCGATCCGTATAAGTGTATCTCCTGCGGCAACTGCGCTACCCACTGTGTAAAGAAACCATCGGCGGTGAAATGTGTGCATGCCTTTGCGATGTGCGGGTACTGCGATCTGTGCACGGGATATTTCGAGCCTGAAACGGTCTCGCTGGATACTGGGGCGGAAAACCAGCTCTGTCCGACCGGGGCGATCAATCGCAGGTTCGTGGAAGCCCCTTATTTCGAATTCACCATCGATGAGAAGTTGTGCATCGGGTGCGGTAAATGCGTCAAAGGGTGCAACGCGTTCGGTAATGGGTCGCTGTTTCTGCAGGTACGCCATGACCGGTGTTTGAACTGCAACGAATGCTCCATTGCGAAAGCTTGTCCGTCAGGCGCTTTCCAGCGTGTCAGCGCAGATGAACCATATTTGCTCAAGGAAGTGAAAAGCGGCGAATGAGACGATTCTGTCATATCCTGTTTTTCGGGAGCTTATTTGTGGGTTTCTGCGGTGCGGCCGGGGCCCAGCAGCGTTTTCCACCGCCGGATTTCGAAAGCGGGTATAAACTGCCGTTAACTACGGTTCCGCCGGCCCGGCAGCAGTTATATGAGTATCTGGATGTGGCGGTACTGCTGGCGGCATTACTGCTGGGATCGTATCTGTCATTGAAAAAACGCTCGCGGCGGGGGATTTTCTGTCTGATGGTTTTTTCGCTGATGTATTTCGGGTTCTGGCGAAAGGGGTGTGTGTGCCCTATCGGAGCGATTCAAAATATTGCCCTGGCGTTTTTTGAACCGGCGTATGCTATACCAACGACAGTTATCATCTTTTTTTTGTTGCCCCTTTTCTTCACACTGTTTTTTGGGCGGACGTTCTGTGCCGCGGTCTGTCCGCTAGGCGCGATTCAGGATGTGGTGCTGGTTCGTCCGCTGCAACTGCCGGGGTGGCTGGAACATACGCTGGGGCTGCTGGGCTATGTATATCTGGGCGGAGCGGTGCTGTTTGCCGCTACTGGCAGCGCATTTATCATCTGCCAATATGATCCGTTTGTGTCTTTCTTCCGGCTAAGCGGTAGTTTCGAGATGTTGGTTCTGGGAGGGAGCTTTCTGGTGGTTGGGCTGTTTGTGGGCAGGGCTTACTGCCGCTTCCTTTGTCCTTATGGGGTTATAATGCGTGTTCTGTCGAGATTTTCCAAATGGCGAATCACCATTACACCTAAAGATTGTATTCAGTGCCGATTGTGTGAGGAATCGTGCCCGTTTGGGGCCATCCAAAAACCCGCTACCGCCCCCCTACCGCATGATTATCGCGCAGGCAAGATAAAACTGATAACGCTATTTGTCCTGGCGCCGATCATCGTTACGGTAGCCGGCCGGCTGGGAATGGAACTGGCGGAACCGTTTTCGCGTATGCACGAGCGGGTGCGGCTGGCCGACCGTATCCACATGGAAGAAACGGGCCGGATCGAAGGAACCGATGATGCCAGTGAGGCGTTCAGGGCAACCGGAGGATCCATTGCCCAACTTTATAGCGAAGCCGGGCAAATTGCAGATAAATTTGTCTGGGGTTCGATGCTGTTCGGTGGATTTGTCGGGCTGGTGGTGGCAGGTAAGTTGATCGGGCTGACCGTCAGGCGCAGCCGAAAAGATTACGAAGCAGACCAGGGGCGATGTCTGGCGTGTGGACGTTGTTTTGACTATTGCCCGGTAGGACGGGCGGAACGGAAAGTTGAACACTAACCTGTGAAAACAACTGAACAAAAATTTAAGGCTGAAAACAGTGTCAACGCAAATGATGCACTGAGGGCAAATCCCTGGTATCAGGCGGCAGCAGGAACGGCCGTGGTGGCGGGGGTCTTTTCGGTAATTGTCTGCACTTTGCTGGTGCTGAACTACTTGGAGGGCAAACCTTTAGAACCGTCAGACCCGACCAAGAAGGCAGAGCCGCTGAAAACTGAAGAATTGGCCAAGCTGAAAACACAGCTTTTGTCAGACCCACAAAACGAACGACTAATTAAAGATGTTCGCCAACTCGATTTTCAGCTTAGAGAAGAGTTTTTCCACCGTCAGAGCTTCGCCGAGCAGGGGAAATATCTGCTATTGGGCGGCATAGTGGTTTTTCTGATCGGTATCAAAACGGCGGCAGGCTACAGGAAACAACCGCCTGGGCCGCGAAAGAATGTTAATGAACAGGCTCTCGCCAAGCGCAATGCCAATTGGGCTTTCTGGTCAGCAAGTGTTCTGGGAGTAGTTGTGGGTGGTGTGGTTTTGCTATCGATTGTGACTGACGAAACTGTTCCAACCAGTCAACTGCTGAAGGACATTATCGCGAGTCAACCAGGCACAGAAAAGGACACGGCCGTCGCCGTTTATCCTTCGACAGAAGATATCAAACGAAATTGGCCGCGGTTTCGCGGGCCGGGCGGGCTTGGGATATCGGCTTATACCAATGTACCTTCTTACTGGGACGAGAAGAGCGGTGAAGGTATTGTCTGGAAGAGCGAAGTTTCTCTGCCAGGTGAGAATTCGCCGATTGTCTGGGATGGAAAGGTTTTTCTAACCGGCGCCGATGAGCAAAACCGTGAGGTTTATTGCTTCGACGGGACAACGGGGAAGCTGTTATGGCAAAGGGCGGTGAATGTTCCGCGAAGAAGCTCGAAAATACCCGATGTGATGGAAGATACGGGTTTTGCGGCTCCGACGGCCGCTACCGACGGGCAACGGGTTTACGCTATCTTTGCCAACGGTGATGTGATTTGTTTCGATTTTTGGGGGAACCGGGTTTGGGGCAGGAATCTTGGTATTCCCGACAGCGCTTACGGTTATGCCACGTCTTTGACGATGTATCGCAATTTGCTTTTGGTTCAATATGATCAGGCCACGGAAAATGACGGCTTGTCGGAGATGCTGGCGCTGGACGGCGGTACAGGGCAACCAGTCTGGCGGAAGAAACGTCCGGTCGCGAATTCTTGGGCGTCTCCTATTGTTATCGATACGGGTAAAGACCGGCAGCTCATTACCTGCGCTGAGCCGTGGGTGATCTCTTATGACCCGGCTACGGGTGATGAACTCTGGCAGGCAAAGTGCCTGTACGGCGATGTTGCGCCGTCACAGATTTACGCTAATGGATTGGTTCTCGCTGTCAGACCGGGTGAGGAATTAATCGCTATTGGCACCGGCGGTCGGGGCAACGTTACCGAAAGTCAAATCGCGTGGATCGCCGAAGATGATATTCCCGATATTTGCAGTCCGGTGAGCAACGGCAAACTGGTATTTCTTGCCACGAACGGAACGGTAAGCTGCTATGAGATCAAGGGTGGGACAAAGGTCTGGACAAAAGAATCTGATTTGAAGTTCGAGGCATCACCGAGTCTGGTGGGCGATAAGGTGTATCTGGTGGGCAATAAAGGCACGGCGATTATTATCGAGGCAGGCCTGGTATATAAGGAGATCGCCAGGTGCCAGTTGAATGAGGCCGTCAAGGCGTCACCGGCTTTTGTTGACGGACGCATATACATTCGCGGCGAGAAGCACCTGTATTGCATAGGAAACAAAGAATAGATATGTCGAAACCGGATATTTCATTTGTAGATGAAACGGTGGGCCGGCTCGGTCGAGAGCCGCAGTCGTTGATTCCTATTCTGCAGGCAATTCAACAACACTATCGGTATCTTCCGGAAAAAGCTCTGCGACGAGTGAGCGAAATAACACAAATTACAGCAGCCCAGATCGCTGGGGTATCGACATTTTACACTCAGTTTCGCCATCATCCGGTGGGCCGTCATATTGTCAGCGTATGTAATGGCACCGCCTGCCATGTTAAGGGGGCCGAGTTTGTTTACGAGGCGTTGCGGCGTCATCTGAAGTTGCAAGGCGATAACGATACCGATGCCGATGGGGTGTTTACGGTTCAGAAGGTGACGTGCCTGGGATGTTGCACTTTGGCGCCGGCTATGCAGATCGATGATGTCACCTACGGTCATCTTTCCGGGGAGCTGGTGCCAGTTGTGCTGGATGAATTTCTGGAGTTACAGAGACGGGACGTTAAACCGTGGGCGTCAAAAACCTCGGCGACAGCGAAAGCCAAAGATAATTTCGGTGAGATTCGTCTGGGGCTGGGTTCGTGCTGCGTTGCCAGCGGCAGCGGCCGAGTGCATAAGGCGTTTCAGGAAGCTATCGATCAGACGCAGGCTTCGGTTGCGATCAAGCGGGTGGGCTGTGTCGGCATGTGTCATCATACGCCACTGGTGGAAGTAATAACTGGAAGGAAAGAATCTTTTCTTTATTCGCGTTTGCAGCCGGAAGACGCGAAAAACGTTATCTTACGGCATTTCCGGCCCAAGGGGCACATCCGCAGGTTCACAAACGCCGCAGCGCAAGTAATAGATAAGATACTGACCGATGCCGTGTGGCAACCGGTTGGGCGCCGCTCAATTGATGTACGGGAAAAACCGGTAGCGGCGTTTCTCGATCGGCAAAAGCATATCGCCACCGAGTATTGCGGTGATCTCGATCCGGTCGATCTGGACGAATATCTTGCCCGGGGCGGGTTTGGGTCGCTACGGCGTTGCGTAACCGAACGGCAGGGGCAAGATGCGATCGAACAGATTCGACTTGGCCGGCTCAGGGGCCGAGGCGGAGCGGGCTATCCGACCGCTGATAAGTGGGCGGCAGTCAGTAAAGCAAGCGGTAAGAAATACATAATCTGCAACGGCGATGAAGGCGATCCGGGAGCCTTTATGGATCGTATGCTTCTGGAATCTTATCCGTATCGCATTATCGAGGGTATGGCGATTGCCGCGTACGCGGTCGGGGCTGACGAAGGTTATTTTTATATCCGTGCCGAGTATCCGCTGGCGGTGCGGCGGATCAGGGCGGCGCTAAGCGAGTGCTCAAAAAGACAACTGCTTGGAGAGGACATATACGGCAGCGGATTCAAGCTGAAAATTCATATAATGGAAGGAGCGGGGGCGTTTGTCTGCGGTGAGGAAACGGCGCTGCTGCGTTCGATTGAAGGCGGGCGAGGGATGCCGCGGCTGCGACCGCCCTACCCGGCTCAGAGCGGCCTGTGGCAAAAGCCCACTCTGGTCAACAATGTAGAAACTTATGCGGTCGTACCATGGATTATACGATATGGCGGCGAAGCGTTCGCGTCGCTTGGAACCGAACATAGCAAAGGGACCAAGGTGTTCTCGCTGGCAGGTAAGGTGGCTCGTGGTGGATTGATTGAAGTGCCAATGGGTATTTCGATTCGTCAGATTGTTGAGGATATCGGCGGTGGAATCGCCGGCGGTAAACGTTTCAAAGCGGTGCAGATCGGCGGGCCATCCGGCGGATGTGTACCAGCCGAACTCGCCGAGACATCGGTTGATTATGAAGCTCTCGTTGCCGCCGGGGCAATTATGGGATCGGGCGGCCTGGTGGTGTTGGACGAAGACGACTGCATGGTCGATATCGCCCGGTATTTTCTGGAATTTACGCAAAGCCATTCGTGTGGGAAATGCACTTTCTGCCGAATTGGCACCCGCCGTATGCTGGATGTGCTCGAACGACTCTGCCAGGGCCAGGGCAGGAAAGGCGATCTGGAAGAATTGGAACATCTGGCCAAAATCATTCAAAAGGCCAGTCTGTGCGGTCTTGGCCGAACCGCTCCGAACCCGGTGCTCTCCACTTTGCGATACTTCCGCGATGAATATGAAGCTCATCTGGAAAAACGCTGCCCTGCCGGCAAATGTAAGAAACTGATCCGTTACGAGATTACCGACGATTGTATCGGCTGTACGTTGTGCGCCCAGCACTGCCCGGTGAATGCTATCGCCATGCAGCCATACGAGAGACATGAAATCGATGCCGATAAATGTATCCGTTGCGGGACATGCAAAAACATTTGTCCGAGCGACGCGGTTAAGGTTGAATAAGGTTTGTGGCGCCGGGGAACTCGGTGAGACAAAAACTAAGGACGTGTAAATAAAGTGTTCATACAGGGATGCAAATGATTATATCGTCCGAGCCAAACAAGACGTGTTCGACAGTTGCCGTAACGCGGTGCGATGATTATCAATCTGATAAAATCGCAGAAGCGGTCGAAAGACAGTTTTCGCTGCTGGGCGGTCTTGAGCGTTTTATCAGCAAGGGCGATACGGTGTTGCTCAAGCCGAATTTTATTGTAGCCTGCCCGCGCGGTCAGGCGGCGGTGACGGATCCCGCGGTTATATTGGCGGTGGCGAAACTTGTAAAAGATTTCGGCGGGCGACCCTTTGTCGGTGATTCGCCGGCGTGGAGCAATATGGCTAAGTGCGTGAGCGATCTGGAACTGGAAAAGCCATTAAAGAAGTTGGGTGTGCCCTTCAAGCAGCTCAACAAAAGTAAGAGATATAAGATAGCCGGGTCCAGTATTGGTATAAGCAGGGTGGCGCTGGATGCGGATAAGATTATTAATCTGCCGAAGTTTAAGGCCCATCAGCAGGTGGTTGCCACCTTTGCGGTTAAAAATATGTTCGGGGCGGTGTGCGGGAAGGAAAAAGTCTTTTGGCATTTTGCCAAAGGCAAATCTCATGACAACTTCTGCCGAATGCTGATAGGGATATACCAACTGTTCAACCCCGTTTTGAGCATTGTCGATGGCGTGGTGGCCATGGAAGGCATGGGGCCGATCAACGGCAGTCCCAAGCCACTTGGTTTTCTCGTGGGCAGCGATGATCCGGTCGCGTGCGAGGTCATCTGCTGTGAACTGATAGATTTCAAACCCGATGAATTGCCGATAATCCAAACGGCTAAGCGTATCGGGTTTGGCTGCTCTGACCTAAGCCGAATAAAAGTTGTTGGTGACGATTACTCGGACTTTGTATGCAGGGATTTTCAGTTGGCTGAGCAAAGACCGCTTAATTATTCGCTGGGGCATGTATGCAAAAGTGTGAGCAAACAGTTGGTTATTCTGGCAAAGGCCGCTCTGAACTGCGACCGGTAATCGGTGCTAATTGCTTCAACAGGCGGCCCAAATCCATCTAAAATGCATCCTGAAACAATAATGGCGGCAGAAAAACAAAGAAAATCAGCCCATGACCGAAACCGGTGTCCTCGATTTTTGGGCCAAAATGGAAAATTCCGATTACTAACCCAATAATTGTGAGAAAAATGGTATAGGGCAGGTGCGAAATCAGCTTGGCGGCAATACCACCAGGCAGGCCAACAACAGCAGTCCAATGTATATCCCAACGGCGTGTTCAATGGAAGAATGTTCCACGAGGTCATTGACAGCCAGGATTATGGACATAACGGGGCTCCACGGGAAAAAATTTTCTCAGCACATCCGATCCAAACTCTAAGATGCGTTACTGATTCAGCTTAGGTTTACGGTAGTCTATGGCACTACGGCATTTGAGTCAACAAGATTATGGATTGATGTTAAAATAGGGAAGAGGGGGAATATAGGGAAAGATCATATAAAATTTAAGATAGCAAGCCCTATAAGGAGTCGTTGCAAGGACAGGCCATTAGGAGGGGTGCATGTCACGTTTGTAGGTAGGTTTCTCATGCAGCCAGTGGTTTTCCGGCCCACAATTGGACCCATTGGCGGTTTAACCAAGCTATTCGCAGGG
>Ga0315276_10000462_pt1 | contig 35372 bp, 26 predicted proteins | sample YL17G05_0_MG_FD_204542 | JGI IMG/M metagenome (GOLD analysis project Ga0315276, IMG submission 204542) | Sediment microbial communities from Yellowstone Lake, YNP, Wyoming, USA - YL17G05_0 | ecosystem: Environmental > Aquatic > Freshwater > Lake > Sediment | place: USA: Wyoming | collected...
CGCTTTCGCACGAGCACGACAGCGCCCGCTGGGCCAACCGGGAGGAGGCGCCACGCCTCGTCGTGTGGCCCTCCTACAGGGAGACGATCGACCGGATCCTGGGCACGCTGCTGGACCCCGGGGTCGACCGCTGGTTTCTCCTCGACCTGGAGGGCCGCCGCCTGGCCCGCTGAGCCGGGCGCCCGTTGCCGCCTGGCCGGTGAGCCGGACGTCGTGGCCGGTCGCTGCCTGGCCCGCTGAGCCGGGCGCCCGTTGCCGCCTGGCCGGTGAGCCGGACGTCATGGCCGGTCGCTGCCTGGCCCGCTGAGCCGGGCGCCGTCCCATGACCGCCTACGCCAGGTGAGGCCGGCGCGGCGGGCGCCGGAAGCCGGCCCGCTCCCCGACGACGGGACCGCGCACGATTCCCCTGGCGAGCCTCTTGCGCTTGACGCACGGCGAGCGTCCACGGTCCGCCCCGGGCGTCGAGCCGAACGTGGTCGAGGGCGTTTCCTTGCCCGACCTTGGGCGGGAGAGGCGCCGCCACTCATCGCGCCTTCACGCCTGGTCGCGCCGCCGACGTCCCGGGCACGCGGGGCCCGGGGCCCGAGCAGCCGCGCTGAGCCCGTTGGCGGTCATGGAACGACCCTCGAGGATCAGGACGGCACCCGGCGCGCGGGCGGGGCCACGGCACCCGGCGCGCGGGCGGGGCCACGGCAGATCATCGCGCGCCCGCCCCGGCCTGCCCGTCCAGCCGGCACCGGCCGTACAATCCCCGGAACCGGCGGGCCGGCGCGGGCGAAGGCCGCGGCGCCGGACTCGGCGGCCGACACGGAGCGACGACCGGCAGGCGGTGGCATCAGGCGCGGACGACGGCAGGCGCGGAGGATCCGGATCGACGATGCAGACCCCGACCGAGGCCGCGGCGCGGCGGCACTTCCGCTCCAAGGTGGACTCGATCCGCCCGACCTACGGCTTCGACGACGTCTCGCTCGCCCCCGGCATCGAGACCGTCGAGCCAGGCGACGTCTCGCTCGAGCAGGACTTCGCCGGCATCGCCCTGCGAATCCCGGTCCTCGCTGCAGCCATGGACGCCGTCGTGGACGCTCGCAGCGCCGGCGTCCTGGCCGGTCTCGGCGGCCTTGCCGTCCTCAACCTCGAGGGCGTCCAGGCCCGATACGACGACCCGGGGCCGGTCCTCGAGCGGATCTCCACCGCGCCGGACGCCGAGATCCAGGCGATCCTCGCCGAGGCGTACGCGACCCCGATCAGGGAGGAGCTGATCGCCCTCCGGATCGCGGAGATCCACGCCACCGGCTCGAAGGCCGCCGTAGCCGCCACCCCCGGCGCCGCCCGCCGCTTCGGCGCCTTCTGCGCCGACCACGGCGCAGACCTCTTCCTCGTCCAGAGCCAGGTGAGCAGCGCCCGCCACCTCGCGTCGAAGTACGAGCCGCTCAGCCTCGCCGCGTTCACCCGCTTGATGCCGATCCCGGTCGCCGTCGGCAACACGACCCACGCGGAGGCCGCCTTCGCCCTGATGGACCAGGGCGCCGCCGCCGTCTTCGTGGGCGTCGGGCCGGGCGCCGCCTGCACCACCCGCGAAGTGCTCGGGATCGGGGTCCCGCAGGTCACCGCGATCAGCGACGTGGCGGCCGCCCGGGATGCGTTCTTTGCCGAGACCGGCCGCTGGGTCCCGGTCGTGGCCGACGGCGGGATGAAGAGGGGCGGCGACATCGCCAAGGCGATCGCGGCCGGCGCCGACGCCGTGATGCTGGGCAGCCCCCTGGCCCGCGCCGAGGAGGCGCCCGGCCGCGGCACGAGCTGGGGGATGGCCGCGCCCTCGCCGGTCCTGCCGCGCGGCACCCGGATCAGGGTCGGCACGATCGGGACCATGGAGCGGATCCTCTTCGGGCCCTCCCACGTCGCCGACGGGACGGAGAACCTGGTGGGCGCGTTGCGCCAGTCGATGGCGGCCCTCGGCGCCCGGACGATCCGCGACATGCAGCAGGTCGAGATCGTGTACGCCCCCTCGGTCGCCACCGAGGGCAAGTCCTGGCAGCTGCGCGGGAAGTAGCGGCGCCCGCCGCCCGCCCCGGCCGGATGCGCGCGCCACGCTGATGCCCGACAACTACGGCGAGCAGCTCGCGGCCTGGGGGAAGGTCGTCATGCTCGAGACGACCGGGCGCGTCAGCGGGCGATCCGTGCGCGGCGCCGTCGGCTTCGTCGTCGAGCCGGACGGCAGCCTGCTGGTCGCCGCCGGGAGCCCGAGCGCCCACTGGGCGGCGAACCTGCTCGCCGACCCGACCTGCCACGGCACCATCGGCACGGCGCGGCGGGCCTACCGGGCGGAGGAGATCAAGGCACCGGACCGGGCCCGCGCGATCGCGGAGCTGATCCTCAAGTACGGGACGCCGGCCGAGCGACTCGGTGCGGGGCCCGCCTTCCGCCTCCGGCCGGTCCCGTCGAGCTGATCCCGCTACTGCAGGGTCCCGACCGAGACGATGAGCCGGACGCGCGTCATCTCGAAGGCAAACGCCCCGCCAAGGCGGCCGCCGCCGTCCACGTAGGCGCGCACGGAGCGACCCGAGACGTAGCGGGCGATGTCCGACGTCGCGACGCCGGACCAGCGGGTGGCGGCCGGCGAGATCGCCGTTCGCGCCCAGTCGGCGCGATAGAGCTCGCCCCATTGACCGCTCAGCTTCCAGTCGTGGAAACCGATCGTCGGCCGGCCGCCGGTGGACGTCCCCTGCACCTCGACGCGGAGCGACCGATACGCGGTCGCGGACGGAAGGCGAAACTCGTAGCCGACGCCCGGCCAGTGGCCGGCATTGCCGGCAAGGGGCAGCGGCGCGGTGGATGAGCACGAATGGGGCCCCACCTCGTCGCCGGTGGAGAACTGGAAGCAGCGGGGTCCGGGGCCGGCCGTGATGGTCTTCGTGGTCCACTGGATCCTCCTCAGCGAGACCGCCACCGTCGAGGTGACCGTCCGCCGCGGACGCGACCCGTATGGATCGGTGAGCGTCTGTACGATGGTGTAGCGCCCGTCGGGAACCAGTGCGCCCTTCGAGGTTCTCCCGTTCCAGGCCCATGCGTAGGCGCCAGCCGCGGGACCGGCCGAATACCGGCGGACCACGATGCCCCTGGCGCTCTTGACATCGATGCCCAGGGTGAGCCGCTCGCTTCGGATCCCGCGTGCCGTCACCGTGTCGCGCCAGGAATCCACGATCGGGTAGAACGTGGTCGCCGACACGCCCACGCCGGTCGCCCGGGCCGTGTTGGTGACGACCGCCGGGGCCGCCGAAGCCGTGCCCGACGCGGCGAAGCTGCCGTCGCCGGTGTACGCGACCTCGACGCTCTTCACGCCGGGCGTCGTCCAGATCACGGTGAGAGAGCCGCGACCGCTGGCGTCGAGCGCGACGACAGGCTCGGCGACGCCGTCGATCGTGAAGAGCAGGCTGCCGGACGGAACGGCACTGGTGATTCCCGGTTCCACCGCCGCGGTCCAGGTCACCGGCGCGCTCGTCTCGAACACGGTCGTGGTGGTCGAGAGGGTCACGCTCGAGGCGCCGCGGACGATCGTGAGCGTCGCCGGCGCGAACACGAAGCTGTAGGCCGACGACGTGAGCGTGCCGATGCTGCAGGTGATTGGGTAGGTGCCAGCGGGGCTGACAAGGGTCGCGGTCGTCGAGCACGCAGGACTGCCGGTGACACCCGACGTCGCGAGCCCCTGGCCGTTCACGAAGCCCGAGATCACGGCGGTGAACGTCGGGTTCGCGACACCGAACGGCCGGCTCTTCGAGTCCGCCGTCACGGTCAGGGTCGGGACCGTCGTGGAGGGTGGCGCGGCCGTGGTGCCGATCGTGAAGCTCCTCTTCACCCGCGGCGCGGCACTCCAGGTGCTGTCGCCGGCCTGGTCGGCATCGATCCAGCAGGTGCCGGTGGTGAGCAGGGTGACCACGGTGCACACGGAGGGGGTCGTGGAGCTGAAGGTCACCGTGAGGCCCGAGGAGGCAGTCGCGCTCACGGACACCGGCGAGTCCCCGAGCGTCCTGTTTGCGAGGGGATTGAACGTGATCGTCTGGTTGGCCTTGGCCACCGTCTGCGACCACTGCGTCGCGTTGCCGGCCACGAAGCTGGCATCGCCGCCATAGGCTGCGTCGATTGTGTGGCTGCCGACGGTCAGGGCGCTCGTGCTGAGCGTGGCCTGGCCCGAGGCGTCGAGGGCGACCGGAGAACCACTGCCGACGCCGTCGACGTTCCACTGGACGGTGCCGGTCGGGATGCCGCTGCCGGGCAGCGTGGTGGTGACGGTGGCGGTGAAGGTGACCGACTGCCCGATGGCCGACGGGTTGAGGCTGCTCGTAAGGCTGGTCGTCGTGCTGGCCGGGTCGACGCCCTGGCTGAGCACCGACGAGAGGCTGATCTCGTACGTCGAGTCGCCGTCGTAGACCGCGGTGATCGAGTGCGGGCTCCCGGCGACAGACAGGCTGCTTGTCGAGTACGTCGCGGTGCCACTGGCGAGGTCGCCCGTGCCGAGGCTCGTCGCGCCGTCCCTGAAGGTGACGGTGCCGCTCGCCGCGGACGGCGTCACGCTGGCCGTGAAGGTCACCGACTGGCCGTAGACGGACGGATTGGCGGACGAGCCGACGGTCGTCGTGGTCGTCTCCGCTGCCGCGGCGGGTGATGCGGGAACGAGCGGGATGGCGAGAAGCACGGTGATCGCCGCTGCCATGAGCCGACGCGGGATCTGGGCGTTCACGGAGACCTCCTGCCGCAGAGTCTTGGCCCGAGTCTAGCGCGTTGCACGACGCACGCCACGTGGCCGAAAGGAGGACGGAAGTTCCGGGGCGCGCCGCGTACGGTGGCCGCCCGGTAGACTTCCCCGAACGGCAGCAGGTGCGGGAGGCGAGCGCTTGGGCGACGGCGAGGAGCAGCGGTCGGCGGCACGCACGAGCGGGCCCGCGGACGACCACGGGCAACCGGCACGCGAGCGCGGCAAGACCGTCCACGGGGAGCTCGCCAACGCCGGGCACCGCGTCCTCGCCCCCGACGATGCCGAGGTCGAGGCGTACCTGGAGGTCGCCCTCGACGCCCCGGCGCCCATCCGGTCCCACCTGGACGTCCCCGGCGGCGGCGTCCCCCGCGGCGAGCCGTCGGCCTCCGAGCCGGACACCGTGGTCGTCCTCGATTTCGGCAGCCAGCTCGCCCAGCTCATCGCGCGCCGCGTCCGCGAGCTGCACGTCTACTCGGAGCTGCTCCCGTACGACACCCCCTACGCGGAGCTGGAGCGGCGGCGCGCGCGCGCAATCATCCTTTCGGGCGGCCCCACGTCTGTCTACGACGAGGGTGCCCCCAGGCCGGACCCGGCGATCTGGAACGGTCGGATCCCGGTCCTGGGCATCTGCTACGGCGCCCAGCTGATGGCCCTCGAGCTGGGCGGCGACGTCCTGCCGGCGGCGCGCCGGGAGTACGGCCCGGCGACCGTCACCATCACTGCCGACGACCGCCTCTTCGCGGGCCTCGAGCGGGACCAGCCGGTCTGGATGAGCCACGGCGACTCGATCACCCGGCTGCCGGCCGGCTTCACGGCCACGGCCCAGACGCCGTCCACGCCCTTCGCCGGCCTCGCCGACTCCGCCCGGGGCCTCTATGGGATCCAGTTCCATCCCGAGGTCGTCCACACGCCGCGCGGCCGCGACGTGCTGCGGAACTTCGTCCTCGGTATCGCCGGCGCACGCCCCACGTGGACGCCGGCGAACTTCATCGAGTCGACGGTCAACGAGATTCGCTCGCGCGTGGACGCCCACGCCCGCGCGAGCGGCGGCGACGGGAAGGTCATCTGCGCCCTCTCCGGCGGCGTGGACTCCGCGGTGGCGGCAGCGCTCGTTCATCGCGCCGTCGGCGACCGGCTCACCTGCGTCTACGTCGACAACGGCCTGATGCGGAAGCGGGAATCCGACCTCCTGCGGGTCACCTTCGAGCAGAGCCTCGGGATGAACCTCGTGATGGTCGACGCCCGTGAGCGCTTCCTCGCCCGCCTGGCCGGCGTGACCGACCCGGAAACGAAGCGGAAGATCATCGGCGACGCGTTCATCCGGGTCTTCGAGGAGGAGGCCGCGAAGATCGGCCGGATCGACTTCCTGACCCAGGGGACGCTCTACCCGGACGTCATCGAATCGACCGCACCCGAGACCAGGGCGGCCCAGAAGATCAAGACCCACCACAACGTCGGCGGGCTGCCCAAGGACCTCCGCTTCACCCTCATCGAGCCGCTTCGCTACCTCTTCAAGGACGAGGTGCGACTGGTGGGCCTGGAGCTGGGGCTCCCGGACGCGATGGTCTACCGCCAGCCGTTCCCGGGCCCGGGCCTGGCGATCCGGATCATCGGCGAGGTTACCGCCGAGCGGCTCGATACGCTGCGCGAGGCCGACTGGATCGTCATCGACGAGATCAAGGCGGCGGGGCTCTACCGGAGCCTGTGGCAGTCGTTCGCGATCCTCACCCCGCTCCGCAGCGTCGGGGTCATGGGCGATGGGCGGACCTACGCCAACGTCTGCGCCATCCGCGCGGTGACCTCCGACGACGGGATGACCGCCGACTGGGCCAAGCTCCCGTACGACGTCCTGGGCAAGATCTCGTCACGGATCGTGAACGAGGTGCCGGGGGTCAACCGGGTCGTCTACGACATCAGCAGCAAGCCGCCCGCGACGATCGAGTGGGAGTGAGCGCCGGCGGCTGAGCCGACGAACGCCGGTGGCGCCGGGCACCACCGGCACCGTTCGACAGGTGTGGTGCAAGGTCGAGGCGAGTAGCATGCCGCCATGGGCGACGACCCCGGATTCGTGATGCCTGCCGACGAGCGGAGCCTGGTCCCGATCTGCCCCTGGTGCTCCGCGACCCTTCCGGCTGCCGACGCCGCCGTCTGCCCGTCGTGCGACGCGCGGCTCGTGGACACCGCCGACGTCGAGATTCCTGGGCTGACGGCCGTGGATCCCGCTCTGCTCGCCGCTGCCGCGGCACCGCGCAAGATCAAGCGCACCTTCGGCTCGCTCCTGGTGGGCAACGACGACGAGATCCCGCCCCCCTCGGAGGCCGAGATGCCGGCCCTGGCCCGCCCCGACGCCGACGTGCGTCGCGAGATCCTGCGCCTCGAGATGGAGGCGCGCCTGGTGTCGCTGCGGGCCGAGGTCGCCGCCCGGAACGCCGAGAGCGGGGCCGCCCTCGCGAACGGCTCTCCGCTCGCGCCGCCGGAGCCACCCGAGACGGAACGCGAGTCGGAACGCGAGACGGAACCCGAGACCGAGGAGCCGCCCGGCCGGGACTGACGCCCGTATCCTGTCCGGGATGTCGCCCCGCCTGCCGCCGCCCGCCGCCTCGTTCATCCGCGAGCACGAGGTCGTCCTGGGCGACCGTCGCCTGCGCGCCGGCATGGACCGCCCGACCGAGATCGAGGGCTGGTGGCTGGCCGTCCTGTGGGTCGCCGACGACGAGGGAATCGTGCCGTGCCGCGCGATTGCGCCCGCGGCCGGCCCGCCGCCCGACCCGCCCCATGCGCGCCTGGGTCCGCTCCTCTCCGGCGGGCTCTCCGGCTTCGTCCTCGAGGACGGCGGGCGCCAGCAGCTCCGGCTCCGCCTCCCAGTGCCGCCGGACGAGGAGGGCCGTCCGTGGAGCGCCCCCCTGGTGGTCCAGCTGGCGGTGCGCTGGGAGCCGGCCCGCGCGGCGAGCCTCACGCCGAACAAGCTGGCGGACGCGGCGCTGGCCGCGTTTCGGCGGGCCGTGGAGGCCGTGAACCGGCCCTGACTCCTCCCCCGACGCCCGCCCGGGTCCCCGCGTACACTCAGCGTCGATGAAGAACCTGTTCGACGACTTCCTCCGCGAGCTGAACGAACGCCAGTCCGGCGCACGGGGCGGACCGGGTCGGCACGACCCGGAGCCGGGGCGGGAGCCGGACGGGGACGTCGACGTCGTCGCGGACGACGAACCGGCCGACGAGGCCTCCGACGCCGCCGACGCCTCCGGCGGTGGCGACGGCGACACCGCGCCCGACGGCGACACCGCGCCCGACGCCTCCGACGACGACGACGACACCGCGCCCGACGGCGACACCGCGCCCGACGACGAGCCCATCGCACTGCGCCCTCGTGGCCGCGCGGCGCCCGGCGCTGGTGGACGGCCGCCGCGCCGCCCGCCCGGGGGTCCGGACGACGGCGGCTCGTCCCGTAAGGGCGTCGGGGCGCTCGGCCCGCAGGTGCTGCTGGCGGTCATCGGCCTGATCCTGTTCGCCGCCGTCTTCCTCGTGGCTGCGGGCCTCGACCTGGTGACCGATGCGATCTGGTTCCAGAGCGTGGGCTTCGACCCGGTCTTCTGGACTCGCCTCGGATCGCAGGTCGTGCTCTTCGTTGCCGGTCTCCTCGCGGCGCTCGCCTTCCTCTTCGCCAACCTGTGGCTCGCCGGCCGCCTCGCCCCGCCGCCCGACGCGGCCGTGGGGCAGCGCATGCGCGGCTTCATGGGCCGCCTGGGCGAAGCGGCGCGCGCCACGACCGAGGGCCAGCTCGGGCGGTCCGATCCGTTCGGCTTCCAGCGGCGCGGACCCGCCGGGCGAAGCGGCGACAACGGGCCACCCGCCCGTCCCACGATCGCCTTCGACGCCGGCGAGATGCCGGACCTCTCGCCCCTCGCCGTCACCGGCCTGGCGATCGTCGCCGTTCTCGCCGCGCTCGGCACGGCGGGCGTCCTCTCCGGCAGCTGGGAGACGATCCTCCTCTGGCAGCACCGGGTGCCGTTCACCGTCGCCGGCGCGATCCCCGTGGTCGACCCCGTCTTCGGCCGCGACATCTCGTACTACCTCTTCGAGCTACCGTTCCTGCGGCTCGTCCAGGCCGCGCTGGGCGGCCTCCTCATCGCCGGGCTCGCCGTCGCCGGCGGGCGCTACCTGCTGGCCGCAGCGCGCGGCGGCGGGTTCCCGACCCCCGTCCGGGTCCACCTCGGCGTGCTCGGCGGCCTCTACCTGCTCACGGTCGCGGCCGGCTATCAGCTCGACAAGCTGGAGCTCGTGTACAGCAGCCGCGGCGTGGCCACCGGCGTCAGCTACACGGACCAGGCGGCGCAGTTCTTCGCCTTCGACGCCCTCACCATCATCGCCGGGCTCGTTGCCGCGCTTCTCGTCGGCGGCGCCTTCACGCGCTGGATCTGGCCGCTCGGCGCCGGGATCGCGGTCTGGTTCGGCCTGTCGATCCTCCTCGGACGGGTCTATCCCGAGGTGATCCAGCGGTTCACGGTGGAGCCGAACCAGTACGCCCAGGAACAGCCGTACATCGGCTACAACCTCGACATGACACGTCTCAGCTTCAATCTCAAGGGCTGGGAGGATCGGAGCTACGCGGGCGACGCGCCGCTCACCGCGAAGGACCTCGTCGACGAGGCGGCGACCTTCAAGAACGCCCGCCTCTGGGATTACCGGCCCCTCCAGACGACGCTCGACCAGATCCAGACGCTCCGCCAGTACTACGATTTCGTCGACGTCGACGTGGATCGTTACCCGGTCGAGGAGGAGACCCGCCAGGTCATGCTCTCCGCCCGGGAGCTGGCCCCCGAGCGGAACCCGCAGGGCGGCTCGTGGGTCAACCAGCGGATCGTCTTCACCCACGGCTTCGGACTCACCATGGTCCCGGTCAACGAGGTGGACGAGCAGGGCCTGCCCCGACTCTGGATCCGCGACATGCCGACCCGCTCGACGGCGGGCGCGCCGTCCGTGACCCAGCCGCGGATCTACTTCGGCGAGCGGCCGAGCGACTGGGTCGTCGTGGGGGCCCAGCAGGACGAGTTCGACTATCCCCTGGGGGTCGGCGACGGCGTCGACGGGACCGGGGACCAGGTCCAGACGCGCTGGTCCGGCACGACCGGCATCAAGCTCGACAGCATCCTCAGCCGTCTCCTGTTCGCGGCCCGCTTCCGCGACCTCAACCTCCTGATCTCCGACCAGGTCACGGCCGACAGCCAGCTGCTCATGCACCGCAGCCTCGGCGACCGGCTGGACCGGATCGCCCCCTTCCTCTCCTATGACAAGGACCCCTACCTCGTCGTGAACGACGCCGGGGAGCTCGTCTGGATCCAGGACGCCTACACGCTCAGCGACCGCTTCCCGAACGCACAGGAGTTCAGCGGCTCCTCGCTGGGCGAGAAGAGCGGCCTCTTCGGGAAGACCTTCAACTACCTCCGGAACAGCGTGAAGATCGTCATGAACGTGTACGACGGCACGATGACGTTCTACGTCGCCGACCCGAACGACCCGCTCATCCGGGCCTGGCAGGGGGTCTTCCCGACCCTCTTCCGGCCGATCGCCGATCTGCCGGCCGACCTGCGCACCCATCTCCGCGTGCCGGAGGAGCTGTTCAACGCCCAGACGCGCGTCTTCGCCAGGTATCACGTCATCGATCCGCTGACCTTCTACCAGGGCGACGACGTGTGGACGGTGCCCCAGAACCCGACCAGCGACACCGGCCAGCTTCCGCTGGAGGCCTACTACGTCTACATGCGGATGCCCGGCGAGAAGGACCCCGAGTTCCTGCTCCTCCAGCCGATGGTCCCGGCGACGCGGCCGAACATGATCGCCTGGGTGGCGGCGCGGAACGATGGGCCGGAGTACGGCAACGTCCGCGTCTACCGCTTCCCGCGCGACACGAACGTCTTCGGCCCCGTCCAGATCGAGGCGCGCATCGACCAGGATCCCCAGATCAGCTCGCAGGTCACGCTGTGGAACCAGTCCGGCAGCGAGGTCGTGCGCGGGAACCTCATCGTCGTCCCGGTCCAGGACTCGATCGTCTACCTTGAGCCGATCTACCTCCAGTCGACCGGCTCGGCGATCCCGGAGTTCGTCAAGATCGTCGTGGCGAGCCCGACGAGGATCGTCTGGGGCGACACGCTCGAGCAGGCGTTGACGCTGCTCCTTGCCGGGTCCGGTCCCCCGCCGATACCCTCGCCGCGCCCCGGTGCGAGCCCGTCCCCCGGCGCGTCCCAGACGCCGTCTCCGACGTCGGGCCCGAACGTGACGCCGCCCCCGGCCGACGTCGCGGCGCTCATCCGCTACGCGAACGCGCACTTCGAGCTCGCGCAGGAGGCGCTCCGGCGCGGCGACTTCGCGACGTACGGGGTCGAGATCGCCGAGGTCGAGCGGACGCTCCGCCAGCTCGACCTCGTCGCCGGGGGGAGCCCCTCCCCGGCGCCGTGAGCGAGATCGGGGCGGCGTCCCCGACCGCGCCCGGCGCCTCCCCGGACGACGGGGTCCCGCCGGATGGGATCCTCGAGGAGCTGGACGGCAGCCCGATCGGGCTGACGTCCGCGCGCCCGGACCCTGGAGCCCTCGCGGTCCCCTGGCGGCGCGGGTTCGCGGCGGCGACGGCGCTGACCGTTCGCCGACCACGTCTGTGGGTCTTCGCGCTGGTCGCGTTCCTGGCCCGGGGCGGGCTCGCGGCCCTCGCCCTCCCGATCGTGGTCATGCCGACATTCATCGGGCTTGCGAACTTCGTCGGGCCGGCCTCGGTCTCGGCGGACGGGCCCGGCGCGCGGCTCGTCGCTCTCATCGCGGTGGGCGTGGCGACGGGCCTCGCCCTGGTCGTGGCTGGAACCCTGGTCGCGGCCGCGGCGGAGGTGGCGCTCTACCGGACCACGGTCGCGGCGGCGGAGGTGGCAACCGTCGCGATTCCGGCCGGCGTGGCTGCCGCCGCGCTGGCCCAGCCGGCCGACACGGGCGCGGGGCGCGCGGTCGCCCGGGTCGCGGCCATTCGGCTCCTGCTCCTCGTGCCGGTGGCGGCCGTCGCGGCCGTCGCGGTCCCGGCCTGGATCGCGGTCGCCTACCGCGAGCTGACCCTGCCGAGCGACGTGGCCGCTCCCCTCGCCGGGCGCGTCCTGGCCGGCGCGCCGGCCGCCAGCGTCGCGGTGCTCGGCGCCTGGCTGGCCGCGGAGGTCGTGGGCGGCTTCGCGGCACGGCGCGCGGCGCTGCTCGGCGCGTCGATCCCGCGAGCCCTGGTGGGCGGGCTCCTCGACCCGCTCCGGGCCCCGCTCGGCACTGCCCTCACCGTGGCGGCCGCCCTCGCCGCCACGGTCCTGGTCCTCGCCCCAGCGTGGTGGGCGGTCGGGGCCGCGTGGGACGCCGCCCGGCACGCCCTTGCCGGCGGGACCGACGTGCTCGCGGCGCCCGGGGCCGCGCTCCTTCTCGCCGCGGCGTGGCTGGCCGTGCTCCTCCTTGCCGCGTTCGCGGCCGCGTGGCGCGCGACGCTCGTCACCATGGAGCTCCTGCGCCGACGCTTCTGACCGCCCTGCTACACTGCCCCGCGTGTGCCGCCGACGGCCAGCCGCCCGGGCGGGACGGTGCCCTTCGCACGGAGGTGGGTGACCCCACCGCATGAACCTGGATTTCCTCTCCGGGATCGGCGACGCGATCGCCGCCTTCTTCGAGAGCCCGCTCGTCCAGCTGGGCCTCCAGGCGACCGGCTTCTACATCGTCATCATCTGGCTCGCCTCGGCCTACTGGGCCTTCCGCGACATGCAGTCCCGGACCGCGAACCCGGTTGTTCCCTATCTCGCCGCAGCGCTCGTGGTGGGGTTCACGCCGGTGCTCTTCATCTTCGGCATCCTCGTCTACCGGATCGTCCGGCCGCAGGAGCGCCTGGGTGAGGCGTACGAGCGCGGCCTCGCGGAGGAAGCCCTGATCGCCGAGATCGAGCAGATCGAGCACTGCGCCACGTGCCGCCGCAAGGTCCACGAGGACTGGATCATCTGCCCGACCTGCCGGACGCGCCTCAAGCGCGTCTGCCCGCACTGCTCGAGGCTCGTGGGCCTCGAGTGGTCGCTGTGTGCCTGGTGCGGCCGCGACTTCGAGCGCCGCGAGGCGCTGGCCGCGGTGGGTTCGGTGCCGATGCGCCCCGTCCGCGAGCGCGCCCCCGAGCCCGTCCCCATCGCCGAGCCCGCCCCCACCGCCGAGCCGGCGGCCGCCGTCGTGACGACCCGGCGCGTGGCGCGCGCGCCGCGATCCACGGCCGGCTCTCCGGCATCGGGTCGCACGACCCGCGGCTGAGCGACGACCCTGGACGAATCCAGCGACGCGCCGGAGGACGTCGCGGCGCCTCCACGGGCCCGGCGCGGCGTCTTCGAGCTGGAGGGACGCGCGGCACCCGGTCTCTACCTGGTGGGCTGGGGGCTCGTCGTCGCGGGCCTCGGCGCGATCTTCGTCGCCGTCGCGGCCGGGGGGAGCTCCGGGGCGACCGTCGCCTTCGTCATCGGGCTCGCCGCCGCCGGCGTGGGCCTTGCCGCGGGCTCGGGAGCCCAGGCGCTCCAGCGGCGCGCCGACGGCGCGATCTACGCGGGGCCGTCGCCCGTCCCGGTCTTCATCGCCGCCCTTCTCATCACGCTGGTCGTCGGCTTCGCGGTCCGTGCGCTGAACGTCCTCCCTGAAGGGCCGCTCGCGGTCCTCGCGTCGGTGTTGATCTCGGCCGGGGTGTCGCTCGGGCTCGTGGCGCTCGTCGTGGTGGGGTCCGGCGCGCTCGGCTGGCGCGAGATGGGGCTCCGGCTGCCGGGACCCGGCGAGGGCCCGCTCCTCGCCGACATTGTCCAAGGGATCGCCCTGGCGGTGCCCACGCTCTTCGGCGCCGCGTTCCTGGCCGCCATCCTCGTCGCGCTCCTGGGCGTCGCGCCGTCCGCCCCGCTCCCGCCCGCGGGGGACCCGGCCGGCGTCCTCGTCAACCTGTTCGTGGCGGCCGTCGTGGCGCCGTTCTGGGAGGAGGTCTTCTTCCGGGGCTTCGTCACGACGGCCTGGGCACGCACCGCCGGGCCGCGGGCGGCGATCGTTCGGGGCGCCGTCTTCTTCGCCCTGATCCACGTCATCACCCTCGCCGGCAGCGATTTCGACAGCGCGATCCGGACCGCCCTCGTCGCCTTCGCGATCCGGCTCCCGGTCGGGCTGGTCCTGGGCTGGGTCTTCCTGCGCCGGGGGACCCTCGTCGCGCCGATCGCCCTCCATGCGACCTACAACGCCATCCCGGTGCTCCTCGTTGCCCTCGGGGCGGGTGCGTCGCCGACTTGAGGTGCCGAGACGCCGAGCTGGGGCGCCCGGGCCGAGCCGGGGCGCCCGGGGTGTTGCCCGGACCGCTTCCCGCCGGCCGTCGCGCGCCTGCCGCTCTCGACGCCGGTGAGTGCCGGATGAGCGGCGGATGAGCGGCCATCGCTAGGATGCGGGGCGTCCTCGGGTTCGGATGGCGGGGGAATCGGCGGGCTCCGTCGTCCGGGCCCGGGGACCCATCGCCGCCGCGATCCCTGGGAGGCAGTCCTGTGGCAGATGCCGGCACCCTCGTCCTCCCCGACGGCCCGGCGCGAGCGGGCGACCCGGCTCTCCGGCGTCCAGGCCGGCGCGTCCGCGAGATCCCCGCCGAGGAGCGCCCACGCGAGCGGTTGGCGGCTCGCGGCGCCGCGGGCCTGACGACGGCGGAGCTGATCGCCCTCGTCTGGGGCACCGGCGCCCGGGGCCTGGGCGCGGTGGACCTCGCGGAGGAGGCGCTCGCCCGCCACGACGGCCTTGCCGGCCTGGCGCGGGCCGGCGAGCTGGAGCTCGTGGACCTGCCCGGCATCGGGGCGGCGAAGGCAGCCCAGCTCACCGCATCGTTCGAGCTCGGGCGACGCCTGCTCGCCGACTGGCCCGCCGGCCGCTGGACGGTCCGGACCCCGCGCGACGTCGCGGACCGGCTGATCCCGCTCATGGGCCACCTGGAGCGCGAGGAGCTGCGGGTCGTCCTGCTCAACGCGAAGAACGCCGTCCTCAAGGTCGTGACGGTCTACCAGGGCAACGTCTCGGCCTCGCTCGTTCGCGTCGGCGAGCTCTTCCGGGACGCCGTCCGAATCAACGCCGCCGGCGTGATCCTCATCCACAATCACCCGTCCGGGGACCCAACGCCCTCGCCCGACGATCTGCACCTGACCGCCGAGGCGCTGGCCGCCGGCCGGCTCCTCGACATCGAGCTGCTCGATCACCTGGTCGTGGGCCACGACGCGTTCGTCTCGCTTCGCGACCGCGGGATCGCGTTCGACCGGGGCGGTCCGGGCCTCCGGGGACGCCCCGCCGCGGCGGAGTGAGCCCCGACGATCGGTCAGCGCCCGGGCGGCTTCGGCCGCGGGCCCGGTGACCCGGGTGCCGCCGGGCCGCCCGCCCTCCTCGCCCGCGGGGCCACCGCGTGCGCAGGGGTATACTCCCCCGGCGGCCCCACCGGTCGCACGCGCCGCCGCGCGCCCCCGAGACGACGGGGCGTCCGCCGCGGGCGACCCCCGAGCAACCAGGACAGGATCCCCACCCCGCACCATGCTCGACGCGCTCCTCGGCATCTTCTCCCGCGACATCGGCATCGACCTCGGGACGGCGAACACGCTCGTCCATGTCCGCGACCGCGGGATCGTGATCAGCGAGCCCAGCGTCGTCGCGATCGACGCCAAGACGAAGAAGGTCCTGGCGATCGGCGCCGAGGCCAAGCGGATGGTGGGCCGCACCCCGGCGAACATCATCGCGATCCGCCCGCTGCGCGACGGCGTGATCAGCGACTTCGACGTCACCGAGCAGATGATCAAGTACTTCGTCCACCGGGTCCACGATCGGATCGGGCTCATCCCGCGGCCGCGAATGGTGCTGGGGGTCCCGTCCGGCGTGACCGAGGTGGAGAAGCGCGCGGTCCGCGACGCGGCCCTCAACGCAGGCGCCCGCTGGGCCCGCCTGATCGAGGAACCGATGGCCGCCGCGATCGGGGCCGGCCTCCCCGTCAGCGAGCCGACCGGCAGCCTCATCGTCGACATCGGCGGCGGGACGACCGAGGTCGCGGTGATCAGCCTCGGCGGCATTGTCGTGAGCCGGAGCATCCGGATCGGCGGCGACGAGATGGACGTGGACATCGTCTCCTTCGCCCGGCGCGAGTACAACCTGCTCCTCGGGGAGCGGACCGCCGAGGACATCAAGATCGCGATCGGGTCGGGCTACCCGGGCGACTGGGACGCCCAGCGCGTCAACCTCCGCGGCCGCGACCTCCTCACCGGCCTGCCGCGAAGCGTGGAGGTCGGCGCGGATCAGATCCGGGAGGCAATCGAGCCGTCCGTCCAGCAGATCGTGGACACGATCAAGGACACGATCGAGGAAACCCCTCCCGAGCTCGTCGCCGACATCATGGACCAGGGGATCGTGCTCGCCGGCGGTGGCGCCCTCCTCCTCGGCCTCGACCGGCGCGTCGCGGAGGCAACCCAGATGCCGGTCCACATCGCCGACGATCCGCTCACCTGCGTCGCCCGGGGCACGGGGGTCGTCCTCCAGGAGCTCGACCGGATGAAGCGGGTGCTCGTCGCGGACACGTACTCACGACCGCTGCGGTAAGGGAAGCGTGATGACCGGCCGGCTCGCCGGCTATGGGCACCGCGCTCCGCGCATCGCGCGCCGCCGCGCGATCGTCTTCTCCGTCCTCGTCGGCGTCTCGATGATCCTGATGCTCGCCAGCGCGACGGCCCCTGTCGCGGAGCTGCAGCGCGGCGTTGCCTTCGCCCTCGCGCCCTTTGCCGCGGCCGTGAACGGGGTGGGGCGCGAGGTGCGCTCGGTCGTCGATGCCGCCGCGGAGATCGACCGGCTCCGCCGCGAGAACGCGACGCTCAGCGCCGAGAACGACCGCCTGGAGCAGCGCAACCGGACCCTCGACGCCCTCTCGGTCGAGAACGAGCAGCTCACCGCGCTCCTGGCGATCCGCACCACGCTCGAGTACTCGACCGTGGCCACGCGGGTGATCTCGCGCGAGCTGGCCGACGTCAACCGGGTCGTGATGATCGACGCCGGGAGCGAGGACGGCCTGGAGATCGGCGACGTCGTGATCGGGGCGGGTGGCGCCCTCGCCGGCCGGGTGACCGAGCTCGGCACCTCGGCGGCCCGGGTGACCCTCATCAACGACCCGGCCTCGACCGTCATCGGCGAGATCGTGGGGAGCCGGGCCACCGGCGAGGTGGTGGGGGACCTGGGCGGGGCGCTGATCATGGACAAGATCGACGCCACGAAGCAGGTCGCCCTCGGCGAGGAGGTCGTCACGGCAGGCCTCACGCTCGGCGAGGCGGTCCGCTCGCCGTACCCCAAGGGCCTCGTGATCGGGCGGATCATCGATGTGACCCGCGATCCGAACGCGGTGGTCCAGACTGCCTTCGTCGACCCGGCGATCGACCTGGACCGGCTGGAGGCGCTCCTGGTCATCACCGACTACGAGGGCGGGATCCCCGGCGGCGACCTCCTGCCCACCGACGTCCTGAACCCCGACGGGACGCTCCCCGATTCGGAGCAGCCGTTCGCGACACAGGCCCCCACGCCGCGCCCCACCGCCCGCCCGGGCGCGCGGCCCTGAGGCGGGTCCCGGCTGCTACGATCCCCGGACGATGAAGGGCCTCATCCTCGCCGGCGGGACGGCGACCCGCCTCTTCCCGCTCACGATCGTCACGAACAAGCACCTCCTGCCGATCTACGACCGGCCGATGATCTACTACCCGTTGGAGACGCTGGCGGGGATGGGGATCCGTGAGGTCCTGGTGATCGTCGGGGGCAAGAGCGTCGGCGACGTCGTGGAGCTCCTCGGCGACGGCGCGCACTTCGGCCTCAGCCTCACGTACCGCTACCAGCACGGCGCCCTCGGGATCGCTCACGCCATCGGCCTGGCCCGCGAGTTCGTCCGGGACGACGCCTTCTGTTGCGTGCTGGGAGACAACATCCTGAGCGGGCCCGCGCTGGAGCCGCTCGCCCGGGAGTTCGAGGCCGGCCCCTGGGGCGCCGGAACCCTCCTCTACCGGGTCGCCGACCCGGAGCGTTTCGGTGTCGCCGAGCTGAACGCCGCCGGGCAGGTCGTGGGCTTCGAGGAGAAGCCGGCGACGCCCAAGAGCGACCTCATCCCGATCGGGGTCTACTTCCTCCGCCCGGACGCCTTCGACGTCATCGACGCGCTGGCGCCGTCCGGGCGCGGCGAGTTCGAGATCACGGACGTCCTCAACCACTACATCCCCCACGGGGGCCTCTACGCGCCGCGCTACGAGGGGCACTGGGCCGACGCGGGGACCGTTCCCTCCCTGCTGCGGGGCGCCCAGCTGGCCGCCGCCGCGGACGCCGAGGGGCAGCTCGCCCCGCCGCCGCCGCGGCCCACCGCGTGACGGCGCCCGGGCCCGGGGCCCACCTCCTGGTCACCGGCGGGGCCGGGTTCATCGGGAGCTGCTTCGTCCGCGGCGTGCTCGGGCGCCGCGACGGGACCCGGATCACGGTCCTCGACAAGCTGACCTACGCGGGCAACCGGGCGAACCTCGACGAGGTGGAGGCCGACGCGGAGATGGCGTCGCGCTTCGCCTTCGTCCAGGGCGACATCGCCGACCCGTCAGCGGTCGCGCCCCTGGCCGCGGCGGCCGACGCCATCGTCAACTTCGCCGCCGAGAGTCACGTCGACCGCTCGATCCTGGAGCCCGCCGCGTTCCTGCGGACCGGCGTTGACGGCGTCCACGTGCTCCTGGAGGCCGTGCGCGGGGAGGCGGACCGGGCCCGCCGCGGCGAGCGGGCGACGCCGCCGCGCCTCGTGCAGGTCTCCACCGACGAGGTCTACGGGTCGATCGACGAGGGCCGCGCCATCGAGGGCGACACCCTGGCCCCGCGCTCGCCGTACGCGGCGGCGAAGGCCGCGGGCGACCTGCTCGTCCTGGCCTACCACGTGACCTACGGGCTCGACGTGGTGATCTCGAGGGGCTCGAACACGTACGGCCCCTTCCAGCACCCCGAGAAGCTGATCCCGCTCTTCGTGACGAACGCGCTCGACGACCTGCCGCTGCCGCTCTACGGCGACGGCCTGCAGCGGCGCGACTGGCTCTACGTCGCCGACCACGCGGGCGCCATCGCCCACCTGCTCGCGCAGGGCGCCGCCGGCGCGGCCTACAACGTCCCGGGATCCGCGGAGCTCACCAACCGCGACGTGGCGGTCCGGCTCCTCGGCCTGCTCGACAAGCCCTGGGCGCTCGTGCGCACCGTGGCCGACCGGCCCGGCCACGACCGGCGCTACGCGATGGACGGCCGGCGCCTGGCAGCGCTCGGGTGGGCGAACCGGGTGGGCTTCGACGAGGGACTTGCCCGGACCGTGGCCTGGTACCGCGACCACGAGCCGTGGTGGCGCGCCGCGCGCGGGGGCGACTGGGACGCCTACTACGCCCGCCAGTACGCCGAGCGGCTGGCCGCCTCGTCGGCGGCTGAGCCCGCCCGATGAGCGACCGGGCCGGCTGATGCGGATCGCGATCACGGGAGCCGGCGGCCGCCTCGGCCGTGCCCTGGTGGCCGCCCTCGAGGAGGCGCCGTTCACGGGGCCCTCCGGGCCGCTCGCCTGGAGCCGCCCCGACTACGACCTCGACGACCCGTCGTCGGCGGCCCGCGTTGTGGGTCGCGCCGCGCCGGAGGTCGTGGTCCACGCCGCGGCCTGGACGGACGTGGACGGCTGTGCCCGCGAGCCGGAGCGGGCGATGCGTCGCAACGCGCTTGCCGTCGCCGAGCTGGCGGAGGCGTGCGCCGCGGCGGGCACCGACCTCGTGCTGGTCTCCACGAACGAGGTGTTCGACGGCCGCAGGACGGATGGACGCGGCTACGCCCCCGGCGATCGGCCCGCGCCGGGCAACCCCTACGGCGCCAGCAAGCTGGCCGGCGAGTCGGCGGCCCAGGCGGCCTTCCTGCGCCGCGGCGGCGTCCTGGCCGCGGCCGACGCGGCCCGGTCGGCCGGCCCGCAGCTGGCCATCGTGCGCACCGCGTGGCTCTTCGGCCCGCCGGGCAACGACTTCCCCGGCAAGATCCTCGCCGCGGCCGAGCGGGCGCGGGCGGCGGGCGAGCCGCTGCGCGTCGTCGGCGACGAGGTGGGCTCTCCCACCTACGCGCCCGACCTGGCCGACGCGATCGCCGAGCTCCTCGCCGGCGGCGCATACGCGGGCGTCCACCACCTCGTCAACGGCGGTGCCGCCTCCCGGGCCGCCTGGGCGCGGGCGGTCCTCGCGGCCGCGGGCCTGGACGTCCCCGTCGCGGAGGTTCCGCTCGCGGGCTGGGCCCGGGCGTCCGCCGTCCCGGCGTGGGCGGTGCTCGCCCCGACGCCGCTGCCTTCCGGCGAGCCACTGCGTCCCTGGGAGGCGGCCCTGGCGGACTACCTGCCGATCCTCCTCCGCGGCCGGGCCCCGGGGGCACGGTCGTGAGCGGTCCGCGGCCCATCGAGGCCCCCGCGCCGTCGTCGATCCCCGGCGTCGCCTGGGGGCGCGTGACGCGGCACGGCGATCTCCGGGGGAGCTTCCGCGAGCTGTGGCGGGCGAGCGCCTTCGGCACGTTCGACCCGGACCTCGCCGGCCGGCCCGAGCCCGCCTTCGCCCAGGTCAACCTGTCCACCTCGTCCCGGGACGTGCTGCGCGGCCTGCACTTCCACCGCCGCCAGCTCGACCACTGGGTCGTCGTCGCGGGGCGGGCCCTGGTGGCGCTCGTGGACGTCCGCCCACTCGTGGCGGGCACCGCGGAGCGGCCGCTCGTCGAGGTCCGCGAGGCACCCGCGGACACCACCGTGACGATCCCGGCCGGCGTGGCCCATGGGTTCCTCGCCCTCGAGCCCCTCGAGCTCGTCTACCTCGTCACGAACGAGTTCGACGGGAGCGACGAGCTGGGCTTCGCCTGGGACGACCCGCTCGCCGCCGTTCCGTGGCCGGCAGCGCCGGGGACGGCCGACGGGCGCCCGATCCTCTCGGACCGCGACCGGTCGAACCCGTCGCTCCTCGAGCTCGTCGCCCGCCTCCGCGCCGGCTGACCACCCGGGCCGCGGGGCACCACGACCGCGGTGCGTCGGCGCACCGGGCCTGCCGTGGTGCAAGAGAGCGGACCGCCCGCGACCGCACCGCTCGACCCCGCACCGCTCCGGCGATAGCCCATCGGGGCCACTGCCCGGGAGCCGAAGGCGCGATTGAGGCACGCGGCCCGCGCCGCCACCGTGGGGCGGCATTCATTCGTGCTCGGTCGCGGAGGCTCTCCATCGTGCGTCGTCTCGCCGCCGGTCTCCTGGCCGGCCTGCTCGTCCTGGTGCTGGGCTGGACCGCCGCGCCCACGCCAACGTCCGCTGCCGCCGCCGACCCGAAGGTCGTCCTCGTGGTGGGCGCGACCCACGGCACCACCGCGGCGTACCGCTCGTACATGAGCGCGGTGGCGACGACGGCCGCCCGCTACAGCCGCAACGTGGTGAAGGTCTACAGCCCCGGCGCGACGTGGTCGGCCGTGCGCTCCGCCCTCCAGGGTGCGAGCATCGTGGTCTACATGGGCCACGGGAACGGCTTCCCCAGCCCGTACTCCACGACGCCGAACCCGTACACCCAGAACGGGATGGGCCTGAACCTGGCGGCCGGCGCCGGCGACTCCAACACGAAGTACTACGGCGAGAGCTACCTGGCCAACGAGGTGGACCTCGCGCCGAATGCCGTCGTGATCCTGAGCCACCTCTGCTACGCGTCGGGCAACTCGGAGCCCGGCAAGACGGAGCCGACCCTCGGCGTCGCCATGGCCCGGATGGACAACTTCGCCGCCGGCTTCCTGCGGGCCGGCGCCCGGGCCGTCATCGCCGACGGGCACGACGATCCGGCGTGGTACGTCGAGCAGCTCTTCTCGACGAGCTCCACCGTGGAACAGATCTGGCGCACCTCCCCCGGGGCCCACGGCAACGCCTTCGCGTTCCCGAGCGCCCGGACTCCCGGCTTCACGGCCTTCTCCGACCCGGACAGCCAGAGCGGGTCCGCGTACGCGGGCTTCTACCGCTCCCTCGTCGCCAAGCCGACGCTCACCTCGGCCCAGGTCACGGGGGGCCGCTACACCCGGACCGACGCCACGCCGACCTCCTTCTCCGTTCCCGGGGCAGCCGAGGTCGCGGGCGCGGAGGGCGCCGGCCTCTACCCCGACGCGAGCTTCGCCGTCACCGAGGCCGGGCTCGCGCCCGCGACGCTCGGGACCGGCACGCGGCTGCGCCTGGTCGCAGCGGCCGGCATCGCGCTCGACGGGAGTCCGGCCTTCCAGGTCCAGGCGCTCGACGGCACGGCGGGCGGGTTCGTCGCGTCATCGGCCCTCGCGCCCCGCGACAGCACGGCCCCCCGCTTCTGGGAGCTCGACGCGGGCGCGGGCGCCCTGAGCCCCGACGGCGACGGCAGCGGGGACATGGTGACGCTGGCCGCCCGCGCCTCGGAGTGGGTGGCCTGGCGCGTCGAGATCGCCGACGCGCGCGGGAATCCCGCCTGGACCGCGGGCGCGGCCGGCGACCAGCTGGCCGTGACGTGGGACGGAACCGCCGCCGGCGCTCGGGTCGCCGACGGGATCTACGCCGCGACCGTCACCGCGCTCGACGCCTGGGGCAACGCGCCCGCCACGGCGACGCTCCGGCTCGAGGTCGACACCACGGCCCCGGTCCTCCACGACGTCCGCGTGCAGGCGGCCGTCGCGGCCACCTTCACCCCGAACGGCGACGGGACGACGGACAACGTCCGGATGGCCTTCAGCTCGACCGAGGCGGGGACCGTGCAGGCGACCGTCCGCGCGGGGAACGGCGCCGTCGTGGCCACCTTCGGCGACGCCATGGCGGCCGGCCCCGGCGCAGCGACCTGGGATGGTCGCACGGCCGGTGGCGCCTTCGTGCCGGACGGCAGCTACACGGTCACCGTCCAGCCGGTCGACCGCGCCGGCAATCGCGGCGCGGCGATCGACGTCCCCGTGGTCGCCTACGGCGCGCTGGGCTTCGTCGGGACGTCAGCCGACGCCATCCACCCCCGGGACGGGGACCGCTTCGCGAAGACGGCCACGCTCTCCTACCGGCTCACCGCCCCGGCCACGGTCACGTGGCAGCTGCTCGACCCGGCGGGGGCCGCGGTCGTGACGCGCCAGGACGCCCAGGCGCTCCCGGCGGGCTCCTACACCTGGACCTGGGACGGCCGGCTGCCGAGCGGCGCGTGGGCGCCGGCCGGGGTCTACACGTCACGCGTGTTCGCGACGGACGGCGTGAACGGCGTGACGCAGGCTGCGAAGCTCGCGGTCGATGCCTTCCGGGTCTCTCTCTCGGACAGCACGCCGGCGCGGGGCCAGCAGATCACGGTCACGGTCGTCACGACCGAGCCGCTGCGCGCCGCGCCGCGGCTGGCGATCACGCAGCCCGGCCGGGCGCCGGTGAGCGTGGCCACGGCCCGCCTCTCGGCATCAACGTACCGGGCGACGCTCCGCCTCTCGAGCGCGGGCGGGACGGGCGCGCTGGCCGTCAGGGTCACCGGCTACGACACCGACGGGGGCTACAACCGGAGCTCGTTCGCCTACCCGATCCACTAGTCGGCCCGCGCTCCACGAGCCGCGGCGGAACCGCACCGGACCGCACCGGACCGCACCTGACCGATCCGTACTACCCACGCGCAGGACCATCGGACGATGGGGTGCCGGCCCGCCCTGGTGTACCGTGACCGTCCCATGACGAGCCGAAGCACCAGCGTCCCGGGGCTGGTTCGACACGCCCTCGCCATCGCCATCGCCGCCATCGCCCTCGCGGCGGTCGTCGCGGTCGGCCTGCCCCCGGGCGTCGCCGCGGCGGATCCGGCGGGCGTCGCGGCCGTTCCCGGCGACGCACCCAGCCAGATGTACCTCGACGCGATGGCCCACGAAGGTCTCTCGTACGCCTTCACGCCGGGCGATCCCGCCGAAGCGGACACCCGGTCGTTCGCCCTCGCCGAGGTCGCCCCGGCGGCCGTGGGAATGCGCCGCGAGGTCCACGGCTTCCTGCCGTACTGGATGCTGGCCGACCCCGACACGCGGCTCGACTTCCGCATCCTGAGCCACGTGGCCTACTTCGCCATCGGCGTGGACGCCGGGGGCAACCTCAGGAAGCGGGACGCCGACGGCTCGCTCACGACCGGCTGGGCCGGCTGGGCCAGCTCGACGATGACCACGATCATCAACGCGGCCCACGCGAAACGCAGCCGCGTGACGCTGACGCTCACGGTCTTCGCCTGGACGTCCGGCCAGGCCGCCGTCCAGGAGGCGCTCCTCGGGAGCGCGAGCGCCCGCCTCAACCTCGCGCGACAGGCGGTCGCTGCGGTCCGCGATCGGGGCGCCGACGGGATCAACCTGGACTTCGAGCCGCTCGTCGCGGGCTACGAAGACGAGTTCGTGGCGCTCATCCGAACGATGCGCGCCGAGCTGCACCGGGTCGTCCCGCACGCCCGTCTCTCGTTCGACACGTTCGGCCGCCCGGGCAACTACCCGCTCGAGCGGGCGCTGGCCCGGGGCGGCGCCGACGCAGTCTTCGTCATGGGCTACGACTACCGAACGGCCGGCGCCCGGTACGCCGGCTCCATCGACCCGCTCGCCGGCCCCGCCTACGACCTGAACGAGACGGTCCGGGCCTACACGACGCGCGTGCCGGCGTCGCGCGTGATCCTGGGCATCCCCTACTACGGCAGGGCCTGGTCCACCGTCTCCGATGCCGTCAACGCCCGCACCCAGACGGGCGCCAGGTACGGGTACTCCGTTGCCGTCACCTACGCGACGGCCGTCGAGCTCGCCGCGGAGCACGGGCGCCGCTACGACGGCCGCGAGGTCTCCGCCTGGACCGCGTACCGGAAGGAGAGCTGTACCCCGACGCACGGCTGTGTGAAGACGTGGCGCCAGCTCTATTACGACGACGCGACGACGCTGAAGGCGCGTTACGACGTGGTCATCCGGGCCCGGCTCCGGGGGGCCGGCATCTGGGCCCTGGGGTACGACGGGGCGCGGCCGGAGCTCTATCGCGCCCTCGCGGAGAAGCTTCTCAAGGACACCACCGCGCCGGCCGCGGGAATCGTCGCCTTCCCGGCCACCCGGCCCGACGAGGGGATCACGGTGCGCTGGACGGCCGAGGACGACTGGAGCGGTGTGGCGAGCTGCGACCTCCAGGTGTCCGTGGACGGGAGGGCCTGGATCAACTGGCTGGCCGGCACGAAGGCCACGAGCGGCGTCTACCTCGGCTCCGATAACCACGGCTACGCGTTCCGGGTCCGCGCCCGCGACGGCAAGGGCAACCGGTCGGCGTGGAACGTCAGCAGCGTCCACGGCGGCTCGCCCCGGCTCGAGCGCGGCGGGTTCCTGCGCGTCACCAGCGCCAGCCTGAACATGCGCTCCGCGCCCGACACGTCGGCCACGACGGCCGCCGCTGCCTCGCGCGGCGACCTCTTCGCGATCACGGGCGGGCCCGCGACGGCGGACGGCCGGACCTGGTACGAGGTCAGCGGGCCGCTCGCGACCTGGGGTGCGGTGCGGGCCGTCGAGTCGAACGTGTGGGTCGCGACGAGCGGCTCGGGCGTGACGAACGCCGTGGCCGCGCAGGCGCCCAACGCCACGCTCGTCCAGGCCGGGATCCGCTGGGTCGGGTTCTCGGGCGGCGGGGCGGCCAGCCTCGGGAGGGCCGCCGCCGCCGCGGGGCAGCGCAGCTTCTCCCCGAACGGCGACGGCTCCGGGGACCGCCTCGTGATCCGCTGGAACAACCGCCATGCCCTCGACAGCCTGGTTCTCAGGGTCCTGCTTCCGGACGGCACGCTCGTCGGGGCCCGGTCGCTGCCCGACACCGGCGCCGGGCTGCAGGAGTACGCCTGGGACGGGACGGCCGGCGAGCCGGCCCCGGACGGCACCTACGTCCTCCAGCTCGTCGGCACCGACGGCGCGACGACCTACACCTGGCCCGCGGAGGCCCCCACGGCGAACGGCCTGGCGGCGGTGGTCGGCGTCACCGTCGATCGCGTGCCGCCCGCCCTCGTGACGGCGACCGCCTCCGGAGCCCGCCTCTCGCCGAACGGCGACGCCCGCTACGACGCCATGCGGATCTCCGGCACGGGCTCCGCCGACGTCGTCCGCTGGGACGTGGTCGTCAGGCGCGTGGTGGGTGGCGTCGCCGGCGATCCGATCCGTCGCATCGCCGGCGCCGGCCGGTCCGCCTCGACCTCGTGGAACGGGACGGCGGATGGCGGAGCGCGCGCCCCCGACGGGACCTACCGCGTGACCCTGCGCCTCTTCGACCGCGCCGGGAACGGCGCGACCCGGTCCTGGCCGGCGGTCGTCGATGCCACCCCGCCGGCGCTCACCGCCACGCCCCGGCCGGCGGCCATCTCTCCCGACGCCGACGGCATCGCCGACACCGCCCGCCTGGCCTGGGCCGCGAGCGAGCACGCGACCGGGACGCTGCGCGTCCTGCGGGGAACGACGGTGATCCGTTCGTGGACCATCGCCGGGACCGCCGGGGCGGTCACCTGGAACGGCCGCGACGCCGCCGGACGGACCGTCGCCGACGGCCGCTACACCGTGGCCGTCACGGGTTCCGACGCGCTCGCGAACCGCGCCACGACCACGGTTCCCCTCGTGGTCGACCGGACGGTCGGCCGGCTAGGGTGGGACCGGACGGGCTTCTACCCACAGGACGGCGACCGCCTCACGCCGACGGCCACCGTCTCGGTTCGGGTCGCCCGCTCGGCGCGCCTCACGCTGCGCGTGCTCGACGCGTCCGGCGCCGTCGTCCGCTCCGCCTGGAAGGACCGCGCCGTTGCGGCCGGGACTGCGGCGTGGCGCTGGGACGGCCGCACCGCCTCGGGGGCCTGGGCGCCCCCCGGTCGCTACGTCGCCGAGCTGACCGCGGCGGGGCGGTACGGCACGAGCGTGCTGCGCTGGGCCGTGGTCGCGGACGCCTTCGCGGCCTCGCTCTCCTCGGCGGCCCCGCGCGCCGGGACCCGCCTGAGGGTGACCTTCCGGAGCGTGGAGTCCCTCGCGGCCGCTCCGTCGGCGACCTTGCGGCAGGTCGGCAGGGCGCCCGTGCGAATGCCGGTGACGCGTCTGTCGGACGGCTCCTGGCAAGCCACTGTCACGGTCGCCGCCGGGGCGCCCGGACCGGCCACCGTGACGCTTCTCGGCCGCGACGGCGGCGGGGGCACGAACAGGACCACGCTCGGGGTCACGGTCCGGTAGGCGCCGCCCCGCTACACTCGGCCGGATGACCGCCACCGTCACGACCGCCACTTCCACCGCCATCGCCCGCGCCGGGTCCGGCACCTGGGTGGTCCTGCCGACCTACAACGAGGCGGAGAACCTCCGCGAGATCGCGGCCGCGATCCTCGCCGCCCTTCCCGCCGCGACGATCCTCGTCGTGGACGACGGCTCGCCCGACGGGACCGGCCAGCTCGCCGACGGGTTGGCAGCGGCCGACCCGCGGGTCCGGGTCCTCCACCGGGCGGCCAAGGCCGGCCTGGGCCGGGCCTACCTCGCCGGCTTCCGGGTCGCCCTCGAGGGCGGCGCCGAGTGGATCATCCAGATGGACGCCGACTGGTCCCACGATCCCGCGGCGACGCCCGGCCTGCTCGCTCCCCTCGAGGAGGCAGCCGCTGACCTCGTCATCGGCTCGCGCTATACGAAGGGCGGGCGGGTGGTCGACTGGGGGAGTGCCCGGCGCCTCGTGAGCCGTGGCGGGAGCCTCTTCGCGCGGGTCGTCCTGGGCCTGCGGGTCCACGACCTGACCGGCGGCTTCAAGGCCTGGCGCGGCACGACGCTTTCGGAGGTCGACTTCGCGGGCGTCCACGCCGGCGGCTACGTCTTCCAGGTGGAGATGACCTACCGCGCCGAGCGGCGCGGCGCGCGCGTCCGCGAGGTGCCGATCACATTTCGGGATCGCCGGGTGGGCCAGAGCAAGATGAGCCGCCGGATCATCGTCGAGGCGCTCGTCGTCGTCCTCCAGCTGCGCTGGGAGGAGCTGCGGGGCCGCGGGCCGCGGCGCCCCGCATGAGGCTGGGCGATGCCGGGAGCGCCGCGGCCCCCCCGGCCGGCGTCCGCGTCCTCGTCGACGTCCGGCCCCTCAGGGACCCCGACCGGGCCCCGGCCACGGCGGCCTACCTGCGGGGCCTCCTGGGCGCGTACGCGGCGGAGCCGCTGGACGGGGAGTCCTTCGTCCTCCTCCTCGACCTCGGCGCCGACGACCCCGGGGCCCTCTTTCCGGGCCTCCCGGTAGTCGGTAAGCGGCGACTGCCCATCACGCGAGTGTTCCGTTCAGGTGCGCTGACGCTCGATCCCTTCCTGGTCCGCGGCGCCGCACTCGGTGCGGGTCGTGGGGCCGCCCGCGAGCCCGGGGGCGCCGGCGTCGTCGCCCACGCCGTGGGCGGCGCCCTGCCGATCGGGCCCGGCCTCCCCGTCGTGGCCACGCTCCTGGACCTCGCCCCGTGGGAGCTCCCCGAGCAGTACCAGCGCTCGCTTGCGGCGCGCTTCGGCCAGCGCCTCCGCGGCCAGCTGCTGCGCGAGGCGGACGCCGTGATCGTGGGGAGCACGGCGGTGGCGCTGGCGGCGTCTCGGCTCCTGCGGATCAACCCCGCGCGCCTGCGGGTCGTCCCCCTGGCCGGGGGGGACGCCTTCGCCCCGTTCTCCATGGAGGGCACCGAGGTCGGCGACGCGCAGCGGGCGGCGCTCGACGTGGAGCGCGAGCGGTACGGCGTCCCGGCGCGGTACCTGGTCTACACGGGCCGGCACGACGCCCGCCACGACCTCGGGACGCTGCTCGACGCGCTGGCCGACCTCGGGGCAGCCGGACGGCCGCCGCGCCTCGCCAAGGCGGTGCCCTGGCCGCCCCGCATCCTCCTCGTCGACACGACCCCCGACGATCGCGCCGCCGTGGCCCAGGCCGCGGCGAGCAGCGGCGTCGGCGAGCTCCTGCACTATGCCCCGGCGCTTCCTCCGGAACAGGTGGCGCGCTTCGTGGCCGGCGCCCGCGCCGCCGTTCACCCGGTCGTGAGCGACGCGGCCGCGCTGCCCGTCCTCGACGCGCTCGCGGCCGGCACGCCGGTCGTGGCGAGCGCCGTCGGCGCGCTCCCGGAGGTGGTCGGGCCGGCGGGCCTGCTGGTCGAGCCGCGCGACCCCGATCGTTTGGCGTACGCGCTGCGGGCGGCCTGGGCGGACGACCGCGTGCACCGCGGGATCGCCGCTGCGGCGGCCGCCCGCTCGGGGGCGGATCGGCGGACGTGGGCCGACGTCGCCCGGGAGACGCGGGCCGTCTACGCCGCGGTCGCCGGCGCCGCCCCGGGCGGCGCTCCCCGGGCCTAGCGGACGTCCCGGCCGGCCGCCTTCGCGGGATCGACGACCCGCGTGCCCCTGACCACCTTGACCGGCGTTCCCGCCGGCATCACCTGGACGAACGTCTGGCCCCGGGTGAGGGTGACCGGCTTCCCGGCGCGATCGAAGAAGCGAGTGGGGCTTGTGGCGGATGTCTTCTTCCACGTGCCCTGCACGATCGTCCCGTTCGTCGCGATCCAGGCGGGGCCGCTGCCGATGGTGGCGGCCTCGAGGCGTCCATGCTGGCCCGCGCCCAGGGCGCCGAAGCGGACCTCCATGACCACCACGTTCCTGGGAGCCACCACCTTGTTGTTGGCGCGGTCGCGCTGCACCTTCCCGTCGACGTACCGCCGCCAGGTGTTGGATCGGCGGTCGTAACGGTAGGAGAACGCGCCCTGGCGGTAGGCGACGTCGATCCGGGATCCGGCGGGACGGAGGTCGAGCGCCGCGTCGGGCCCGAACCGCCAGGCCGGCTTGGCCTCCTCGAGAGGGGCCGCCCCGACCTTCCCGGCCAGCGCCCGCAGCCGCTTCCCGTCGGTGTAGACGTTGTGCGGGGCGAAGCGGTCCGTGGCGCGCCACAGGTAGGTGCCGCCCCAGCGGAACTCGTCGGCGTCGTAGACCAGCTGGCCCTGTCCCCGGGCCCGCAGCAACGACATCGCCTGGGGGCTCCCGCCGACGTGGACGTAGACGGCGCGCCACTCGGCGGCCCACTCGACGAAGTAGACGCGGGCGCTGCGGACCGGGCCGACCGACGTCGGGCCGCCCTCGGCGAAGATCATCATGTAGCGCGGGATGCCGCCCTCCGCGGGCGCCTGCCAGACCACCGACGCCTCGCTGAAGCCGCTCTGCGGGCGCGCGGCCCACTGGTCGTCCACCATCACCGCGATCGGGCGGCGAGCGGCGAGCTCCGGCGTCACGAGGCGACCCGTGAGCGGGGCGACCGCGGGGACCGGCGTCGGCACGGGCGTCGGGGTCGGGGTCGGCGTCGGGGGGATGGGCGTCGGCGTGGGGGTCGGCGGGACGGTGGCCGGGATCGCGGAGCCCGTGGGCGCGACCGCGGCGGCGCTGGCGGGCGGGGACGGCGCGGGCGAGATGGGCGCGCCGCACGCTGCGACGCCGACGGCGACCGCCACCGCGAGCAGGATCGGGCGGACGCGAGCGCCACCGCCGGTCGCGCCGCGGTTCAGGGGGGATCTCATGCCGGGCCGAGGATACCCCGGACGCGGTAGGCTGGACGCAGCGAATCCCGCGGACCGTCTGGCCGGCACCCTGCCGGCGCGAAGCCCCGCGTCGACCCCCGCCGAGGGAACCCGATGTCCAACCAGTCGATCCCCGAGCCCAGCATCGCCACGCCCGCCACCGGATCGCTCGACGTCGTCGACGTCGACGTCCTCGAGTTCGAGCGGGGAGCCATCGGCGGCGTCCGCGCGACGGACGTCACGGCTCGCCTCGCCATCATCGGCGGGATCGCCGCGAACAACGCCTCCGTCGAGAGAGGGGCGGTCGGCGGCATCGTTGCCCGGGAGGCCACGGTCCGGCTGGGCTCGGTCCGCGGCGTCGTGGCCCAGCACGCCCACGTCGAGCAGGCGTTCGTGCGCGCCATGGTGGCGAACACCGTGCAGACCGGCCCGTCGACCGGGATCCTCTTCGCCGTCGCCCGCCGGATCGACGGCGAGGCGAAGATCCTCCTCGACTGGCGCGGGGCCCTCGCCTTCGGCGCCGGGCTGGGGGCATTCCTCGCGCTGATCCGAATCACGAGGCGCTGAGGCCGGCCGCCGGTCTATGGCGTGGCGCCCTCGAACCGCCCCGACGTCCCGGCGGCGAGCAGCGTCTTCTTGGTGACCCGCTCACGGTAGAGCGCCACGGTATCGTCGGGGGCGCCGTCGTAGACGAGGCGCCCCTGCTCCAGCAGCAGGGCCCGGTTGCAGAACTCGGTGACGTAGGTGAGGTCGTGGGTGACCATCACGATCGCCTTCGCCTGGGTCATCAGCTCGCGGATCCGCAGCTGGCTCTTCGCCCGGAACTCCTGGTCGCCGGTGCCCAGGACCTCGTCGAGGAGGAGGATGTCCGGCGCGATCGACGTCGCGATCGAGAACCCCAGGCGCGCCTTCATGCCCAGCGAGTAGGTCTTGACCTGTGCGTCGATGAAGTCGCCGATGTCGGCAAAGGCGATGATCCCCGGGGTCAGCGCCTCCAGCTTCTTGCCGTCGATCCCGAGGAAGGCCCCGGCGAGGCGGATGTTCTCGATCCCGGTCAGGTCGGCGTCGAACCCGGCGCCGAGAGTCAGGAGCGTCGAGACCCGCCCGTCGACGACGATGCTGCCGGTCGACGGCTCGAGGATCCCGGCGAGCGCGAGCAGGAGCGTGCTCTTGCCGGCCCCGTTCGGCCCGATCAGCCCCACGATCTCGCCGTGCTGGACGGTGAGATCCAGGTTCTTGAGCGCCCAGAAGTAGCGGGCGCCGGGCGCCCCGGAGCGGCGCCCGAGGCGCGCCAGGGTGCTCTTGAGCGTCGTCCGCCGCGTGAGCGTCAGGTTGTAGCGGACCCCGAGCCCGCGGACCAGGATCGCCGGCTCGGCGCCGCTCACAGGATCCTCGCGAAGGCCGGCTCGGCGCGCTTGAACCCCACGATCACCAGGACGCTGAGGAGCAGCGAGACGACGAGCACGATGCCCAGTGCCGCGAAGTCGGGGGCGACCCCGTGGGGCACCTCGTCGGTCCCCCAGATGATCCGCCGGTAGGAATCGAGGATCGGCGCCATCGGGTTGAGCGAGAGGATCGTGCGGACCCAGCCGGGCGGCAGCGATTCGAGAGAGTACAGGGCAGGGGACAGGTAGAACCAGAGCCGGAGGGCGTGCCCCAGGAGGTTGCCCACGTCGCGGTAGAAGGCGTTCAGGGCCGAGATCCCAATGGCCAGCGCGAAGATGAAGACGACCTGGACGGCGGCGATGAGCGGCAGGGTGAGGATCCACGGGCTGACCCGGTCGTGGTAGGGGACCAGGAAGAAGGCCAGCGCGATGAGGCCGAACCCGAACCCGTTGATGCCCGCCCCGACCGACGCCGCAGGAAGAACCAGCTTCGGGAACTGCACCTGGCGGACGATGGCCACCCGTGACGAGATCGAGGTCGAGGCGTCGCCGAGGGTCGAGGCGAGCCACTTCCAGGGCAGGATGGCGGAGAAGAGGAAGAGGGGGAAGTCGGGGGTCGTGCGCTGGAAGATCAGGGTGAACAGGATCCAGTAGATGATCATCTGGAGGAGCGGATCCAGGATCCACCAGGCCCGGCCCACGATCGTGTCGGCGTGGCTCCGCTTCAGGTCCGCGGCGACGAGGTAGCGGATCAGCCGCCCCCGCGAGGTGAGGTCGCGGATCCCCTGGCGCAGGGTGCCGAACGGCCGTCGGCGGGCGGTGGCGGGGCCGGCCGGCATGGCCGCCTGCGGGGAGGTCTTCACGGGCTGAAAAGGGTAGCACCCGTCGGCGGCCGATGCGGCGGGGCGTCCGGCGGCGGGCCCCGGTCTCGTCGCGTGGCGGTCCGCCGCTCCGCGAGGAGGAGTGCGCCGGGCCGACTTCAGACCACGCCGAGCCGCTCGTAGAGTGCGCGGTACAGTTCGCCGTTCCGGTCCCACGTCCGGTTCGCCCGGACCCAGGCCCGCGCGTTGGCGCCGAGCCGGGCGCGCTCCCCGGGCGCGTCCAGCAGCGGCTCCACGGCGTCGGCGAGCGAGATCGGGTCCTCGGGCACGAACGACGTCCCGGTCTCGCCCTCCTGGACGATCTCCAGGAGCGCCCCGACGCCGCTCACGACCAGGCAGCGCTCCATGGCCATCGCCTCGTACGGCTTGAGCGGCGTGACGAGCTGTGAGACGCGGTCGTTGGTGCGGGGCACGACGAAGAGGTCGATCAGCGAGTAGTACGCACCGACGGCGCCGTGGGGCACGCGCCCCGTGAAGCGGGCGATCCCCTCGTCGAAGAGGTCCAGGGCACGGGCGCGCTCCTCGAGCGCCCCGCGCTCCTCGCCGTCGCCCACGAGGAGGAGGCGCACGCGCCGGCCCCGGTCGCGCAGGACCCGCGTCGCCTCGATGAGGTAGCCGATCCCCTCGTAGGCGACCATGCTCGAGACGTAGCCGAGGACGGTCTCGCCCCGCTCGAACCCCAGGCGCGCGAAGAGGGCCTCGTCGCGGGGGCGCGGCGCGAACCGCGCGGGATCGACCGCGTTGGGCACGACGACGACCTTGTCGGCGGGGATCCCGCGAGCCACGATGTCGGCCTTCATCGTCTCCGAGAGCGTCACGACCGCGTCGGCGGCGGCCATGCAGGCGGTCTCGACCGCGCGCCCGAGGACGTAGCGGTCGGCAGTGGCGCCGTCGCCGCCCGTCCGCGAGACCCAGGTCTCCTCCAGGAAGCCGCGGACCTCGTAGACGACCCTCAGCGGGTAGCGCTCGCGGAGGGCGAGGGCGACCTGGGCGTTGGGGTGGTTGGTGGTCGGGTGGAGGACGGCCGGACGGAGCTCCGCGATGAGGGCGTCGAGGCCGGCCGCCGTCTCGGTGGCCAGCACGTCGGGCGCCCCGGAGAGCGGCATGTCCGGGCGGATCCGGTAGTACGGCACGCCCTCGAGGCGCTCCCGGGCCGGCGCGCCGGCCCGGCCCTCCGTGAGCGGGAAGCCCGCCCGCGTGGCGAGGTGCGGGTCCAGCCCGACGGCACGCTGGGCGAGGGCGATCTGCTGGGCCCGGACGGAGTAGCCGTTCTGGCGGTAGGGGAGCGAGTTGGTGAGGAGGTGGAGCACGCGGCCCGGCGTCGGCGTCCAGCCCGGGGCCGCCCGCCGCGGGAGCGCCGGCCGCCATGCCGGGTCGAGGACGCGCAGCTCGGCCTCGGCGCGGGCCACGAGCTGGAGGCGGCGCCCGCGGTCCACGGGCCTGGCCAGCCCCTCGGCCAGCTCGATGGTCTCCGCGTAGCGCCCGGACGCGAGCGCCAGCTCGGCGAGCAGCCGGCGGCGCAGCGGCCCCTCGGGCAGGCGATCGGCGATCGGCCGGGTCTCGTCGAGCCGACCGACGGCCGCGGCAACCACCGCGAAGCGGAGGAGCGCCATCGGCTCGGCGACGGCGAGGCCGCGGTGAAGGAGGCCGAGGGCGTCCTGGGTTCGCCCGACCTCCCAGAGGAGCAGCACCGCCGTCGGGCCCCAGACGGGGTGGCCGGGCTCGCGCTCCGCGAGTCGCTCGGCGACCGCGAGCGGGGGGCGGAGCGCGCGGCCGCGCAGCTTCGGCGAGGCGAGGCCGCTGAGGCGGTGGAACGCCGCCAGCTTGCGGTAGCGGAGGATCGACCGGCCCTCGCGGAGCGCAATCCTGCGGTCCATGCCGGGCAGCCGAAGCCGCAGCGGGCGGCCGACGCTCCGCGGCTCGGGAGGGGGTGGTGCCATTCCCTCGACGGTAGCACAGGCCGCCGGGCGGGGCCGCGCGGCGGCCTGCCCCGGCACGGGGTCCCGGTGGCGCGCCGAGGGACGTCGGCCGCCGTGCTAGGGTATCGGCCGTGTCGAAGATCGCCCCGGCCGCCCCGGCGGCGCGCCCGACGTGACCGCCGTGCGCCCGGAGTCCCGCCCGCTCGTCCACGTCGTGGGGGCCCGCCCGAACTTCATGAAGGCCGCCCCGGTCATTCGGGCCCTCGCCGCGCGCGGCCTCCCGCAGACGCTGATCCACACCGGCCAGCACTACGACGCCGCCCTGTCCGACGTCTTCTTCCGCGAGCTCGGGCTCCCCGAGCCGGACCTCAACCTCGGCGTCGGCTCCGGCAGCCACGCGGCCCAGACGGCGGCGATCATGGTCGCGCTCGAGGGCGCCTTCGCCGAGCTCCGGCCGGCCCTCGCGATCGTCTACGGCGACGTCAACTCGACCACGGCCGCGGCCCTCGTCGGCGCCAAGATGGGCGTCCCGCTGGCGCACGTCGAGGCCGGCCTCCGCAGCTTCGACATGACCATGCCCGAGGAGGTCAACCGGCGGGTCACCGACATCCTGTCCGACCTCCTCTTCGCGACGAGCCCCGAGGCGATCGGCCACCTGGCCCGCGAGGGCGTGGCGGCGGACCGGATCCGTCTCGTCGGCAATCCGATGATCGACACGCTGCTCGCCAACCTCGATCGGTTCGACGCGGGGCGCCAGCGGGCGGCCCTCGGGATCGCCGGGCCCTACGCGGTCGCGACGCTCCACCGGCCGGCCAACGTCGACGGTCCCGCGGCGGCGCGGCGGCTGGTGG
>Ga0315276_10000463_pt1 | contig 35318 bp, 28 predicted proteins | sample YL17G05_0_MG_FD_204542 | JGI IMG/M metagenome (GOLD analysis project Ga0315276, IMG submission 204542) | Sediment microbial communities from Yellowstone Lake, YNP, Wyoming, USA - YL17G05_0 | ecosystem: Environmental > Aquatic > Freshwater > Lake > Sediment | place: USA: Wyoming | collected...
GGATGGGGCAGAAAAAAACAGGCTGCCGCTGATCGCTGCAATAAACGTCAATGATCGTGCTATCGATAAAAATTTTGACATAGAGATCTCCTTTTTGCTTGATGAGTAACTCCTTGTTTACATCATAAAACATTATACTGTTTTAAATATGGCAAGCAAACGTAAAACACTGGTTGGATAGCGTGTCGACGACAAAGACAAAGGGGACGTTTCTCTTTTTTGGACAGGAGAAACGTCCCCTTTGTCTACCTCCCCTAACCCCTCCTTACAAAGGAGGGGAATGTTTTATCGTGAAAGCTTATGTACGATGTTTCGGTCTTTGTCGTACACGATCACTTCCAGCGGCATTTCGCCGGGGAGTGAGTGTGTGGCGCAGCCGTAGCAGGGATCGTAAGACCTAAATGACATCTCCACCATGTTAAGCAGTGTATCTGTAACCGGTTTTCCTGCCTTGATTACACCTTGCGCCGCCTTTTTGATCGACATGCAGATTGGGGCATGATTGTTGGTGGTTCCGACGATCAGATTTGCCTTCTTCACGATTCCGTTTTCATCCGTCCAGTAATGATGCGTGAGGGTGCCGCGAGGCGCTTCAACGATCCCAATGCCTTCTGACGGCGTCTTTGTCGGGAGCGCTCGATAATCGGGACCTGTGATCTCTTCGTCTCTCACGAGTTCTAAAAGTTTTTCTGCAGCATACATCAATTCAATCACACGCGCCCAGTGCATTGCGAGATTGTGTTTCACCGGTTTGCCTCCGAGCGTCTTGAACATCTTGTCGTATTCGGCCTGCGCAAGCGGTGTCGCCATGCCGTCAGATGCGTTGAGGCGTGAAAGAGGAGTCGCCTGATAGACACCGCTGTCGGGCCCGCCGACAAAACCCTTCCAGCCGATCTTTTTGAGATAGGGGAATTTGAGATAGGTCCATGGTTCAACTCTTTCGGCAACATAATCACGATAATCGGCAGGCGCGTATTTGCAGTGTTCCTTGCCATCGGGACCGACTACGCGCACTTTTCCGTCATAGAAATTCACCTTGTTATTCGCATCTACGAGTCCCATGTAATAGGTGGGGAAGGTATATGGATCAGAAATGATCAGATCGACATACGTCTTGTTCTTGAGAACCACATCTTCAAATACCTTTAGTGTGAATTTGGCAAATTCAACGCCGTCCTTTGCAATCTGCTCGATACGATCACGTTCTTCCTTTGAAAGCCCCTTGCTCACTCCACCCGGAAGTGCGTTGATTGGATTGACGGGCTTGCCACCGAGTATCGATGCGACTTCATGGGCCTCTCTTCTGGTCTTTATCACCTTGCCACCGACTTCAACGCCGACTTTTTTGATGACGCCGATGATATTGCGCTCCGCCTTCGGGGCATCAGGACCGCAGACAAAATCAGGACCGCCCAATGCATAGAAGTGTGTCGTGTGATCGCCGAGATAGAATGCGCTGTACTGGAGTTCGCGAAGCTTTTTTGCCGTCGATGGAATATCAATTCCGTAAATTGCATCGCACGCCTTGGCGGATGCCATCATGTGTGCCTCTGGGCAGACTCCGCAGATGCGCGAGACGATGCGCGGCATCTCTTCAACAGGCCGGCCTTCGGCAAACTTCTCAAAACCGCGAAGCTCGGGAACCTGAAAATATGCGTTGGCTACGTCGCCTTTATCGTCAAGAAATATCTCGATTTTGCCGTGTCCTTCGAGGCGGGTGACGGGATCTATACTGATGCGTTTCATGGTAACTCCTTAACAATATTCCCCTCCTTTGTAAGGAGGAGAAGGGGAGGTAGATCGTGATCTACCCCACCTAACCTCCCCTTACAAAGGGGAGGAAATCTTTGATCGTTTGAGCACCGAATTTGCCACTCCAAATCTATAAAACGTCCCGACCGGATCAACAATCTGCGCGGCAATTGCTTCTCCGCGTTTTGTATCGCCCCTTGAATCAATTAAAGATCCGATAGCCGAAGCGATCTTTGCGCCCTGATCGTCAATTTCTGGAGGCGGCCCGTAACAGCCGCGGCAGGGCATGTTCGCCTTTAGACATTGCGCCTCGCAGCCGGAACGCGTTGCAGAACCCACACAGACGAATCCCTGCTCCAAGAGACACTGCGGTTTGTTTTTGAGCTCGGGTTTTGGTGTAAGATCCGGTTTTTCAAGATGAGGCCGCTTAAAGCGCTCGATCCTCACGCCTTCGGTCTTTTTTTCAAACGGGCACTCATCGCATACCGTCTTATCACTTGCACCGATCACGGAACCTTTTGGCGGCAACTTCCCCGCGGCAATGACCTCGATCACATTCCAAGTCTGTTTTGCAGTCGGCGGGCATCCGGGGATGAAGTAATCAACGTCAATTACGTCCTTCAAACGATAGACGGAGCCGTAAAGTTCAGGAATATGAAGCTCGCCCTCAGGCATTTTGTAGCTCGTCTGAGGAAGGGTCCCCTGCGGATTATCCGTTGACTCCGTTGTCTTGTAGGAACGCTCCAGAATGGATTCTTTGGTATAGAGATTGGCAAGCGATGGAATTCCGCCGAAGCTGGAGCACGCGCCATAGGCAACCATGACCTTGGATTTTTTGCGAAGCAGTTCTGCAATTTCCCTTGTTTCACTGTTTCTCACGCCGCCGTTGAAAAGACAGACATCCATGTATTTGTCGGGGTAGTTCTTGACGTCCTCATATTTGAAATCGACAATACAAGGCCACAAAACGATATCAGCGATCTCGATGACCTTGAGGATATTTTCCGCGATCTCGAGGGTCGAGATATCGCACCCACCGCACGATGCGCCCCAATACAAACCGAGTTTCAACTTTTTGCTGGTCATGATAACTCCATTAAATATCCCCCTCCTTTGTAAGGAGGGGATAGGGGAGGTAGATCGTTTTCTACCCCCTCTAACTCCCCCTTACAAAGGGGGAGAAAAATTGCCGTTCCCCTTTTAAGAAGGGGAGGGGATTAACTGTGTTTTAAGTCTTTCGTATCCGTTTCCTTCTTCCAATTAAGCGGGCCAAGTTTTCTCACCTGCTCGGTCATTTCATTCACAACCTCTGCGACGCGATCGCCCTCCGAAGCTGATATCCACTCGAGGCGGAAGCGCTCCGATTCAATGCCGAACTGGGTGAGCATCTGTTTCAATATGGGTATTCTTCCCATCGTTTTGTAATTTCCCTCAATGTAATGGCAATCGCCGGGATGACAGCCGGCCACGAGCACGCCGTCGGCACCTTTTGAAAATGCCTTGATGATAAATTGCGGATCAACTCGCCCTGAGCACATCACGCGGATGATCTTCACATTGGGGGCGTACTTGATCCTCGCAGTCCCCGCCAGATCCGCGCCGGTGTATGAACACCAGTTGCAAAAAATACCTAAAATGTTGGGTTCGAATGCCATGTTAACTCCACGTTCCCCCTCCTTTGTAAGGAGGGGACAGGGGAGGTAGATCTACCCCCTCTGACTCCCCCTTACAAAGGGGGAGAATGGTCACGATAAAACGCCCTCAATCTCCGCCATTATCTGATTATCCTTAAACTGCTTTGCTGATATCGCGCCGCAGGGACATGCAGCAGTGCACGTTCCGCATCCCTTGCAGAGTGCTTCGTTTATCTTAGAAATCTTTTTATCCAAAACATACTCAATTGCATGATATGGACACAAATCGTTGCAGATACGGCAGCCGGTGCAGATGTCTTCATCGATCACCGATGTGGTCGCCTCAATTTCGATTGATCCGCGTGCCGCAAGAGACATCGCCTGCGCCGCAGCTCCCGATGCCTGCGCCACAGTATCCGGAATATCCTTTGGACTTTGGCAGCATCCGGCGATGAAGACGCCGTCGATTGCGGTGGAAACAGGCGCCAGTTTCGGATGTTTTTCTGCAAAGAAGCCGTCTTTGCTGTGGCAGAGGCCCAGGAGTCTTGCAACCTCGGCGGCATCGTTTGTCGCCTTGATGGCGGGGCACAAGACAACCATATCGACGGGAACCCTTCGCACGCGGCCGAGCAGCGTGTCGTCGCATCTCACAACAAGTTTCCCTTCCTCTTCAGGATAGATCGCTTCATTAGATACCTGTGCCGCCTTGCCGCGGATGAAGCGCACGCCCTCTTCAAGCAGGCGGTTGTAAAATTCTTCAAATCCCTTTCCGAAGGCGCGCATGTCGATGTAGAAATCATAAACCTCTGCGTGCGTCTTTTCCTTCACCAGATGAGCGAACTTGAGCGCGTACATGCAGCAGACGCGCGAGCAGTATTCATGATAATTCTTGTCGCGGCTGCCGATGCAGTGGATGATCGCAATGGATTTCGGCGGCTCTCCATTTTCCATCAGGACCTGGCCGCCGGTGGGGCCCGATGCGCAGTTTAAATGTTCGAACTCAAGGCCCGTCAGGACGTTGGGGATCCTGCCGTATCCATATTGCTGCATCTTGGAAGAATCAAAAAGATCATAGCCGGTCGCAACGATGATTGAGCCAACCTCGATCTCCGTGCACACATCCTGCATGTCGTGATTGATGGCGCCGGTCGGGCATGCCTTCACGCATATCTTGCACTTGCCGTTCTTGAAATAGATGCAGGATTCCTTGTCGATCACGGGAACTGCGGGGATGGCCTGAAGTGTGGGCATGTAGATCGACTTTGGCGGACCAAGTGTCAGTGCATTGTGAACGACCTTCTTGTCGCCCTTCGGTTTTTCAACGCGCCATGACGGGCACTTTTGCCAGCAGTCACCGCAGCCGTTGCACTTTTCGATGTCGACATAACGGCTCTTGATCCTGACCTTCACCTTGAAGTTGCCGACATAACCATCCACCTTTTCAACTTCTGTATAAGAAAGGAGCTCGATGTTTTGATGCTGGCCCACCTGAACCATCTTGGGCGTCAAAATACAGGCGGCGCAATCGAGTGTGGGAAAAGTCTTGTCAAACTGCGCCATGTGGCCGCCGATCGACGGTTCCCTTTCTATTAAATAAACTTTTCGTCCGCTCTCTGCGATATCGAGTGCCGCCTGAATGCCTGCGATGCCTCCGCCAATGATCATCACATTGGGATTGATAGGCACTTCCTTGTTTTCCAAAGGCTCAAGCAATGCCACCTTTGCCACAGCGCCGCGAAGGAGGGCCTTTGCCTTTTCCGTCGCGGAGGCATTGTCTTCCGTCACCCATGAACAATGCTCGCGGATATTGGCCATGTGCAATAAATATTGATTGAGCCCCGCATCCTGACATGCCTTTCTGAACGTCTTCTCGTGCATGAGCGGCGAGCAGGAGGCGACGACAACACGATCGATCCCCTTTTTCTTGACGTCTTCCCTGATCAGGTTTTGTCCCGGTTCGGAACACATGAACTTGTATTCGCGGACAATGGCAACATTGGGCAGCGTCTTTGCAAACTCGCAAATTCCATCGATTGAAACTTTGCCCGCGATGTTTGTCCCGCAATGACAGATGTAAACGCCGATCTTGGGTGGCATATAACCTCTAAAATTCCTCCCCTTTGTAAGGGGAGGATAGGTGGGGTAGATCGTAATCTACCTCCCCTAACCCCTCCTTACAAAGGAGGGGGGCGGCTTAAATAAACGGTTTCAAAACTTCCTTCGCCGACACAATTTCCTTCCCGATCCCAAGTTTCTTGGGCTCAATTCCAAAGGCCAACCCGATGAGCTGCGTAAAATAGAGAACAGGGATATCGAATTCCATCTTATATTTTTTGGCTGCGCGCTTCTGATAGGCATCGAGATTCATCTGGCACAGAGGACATGGGGTTACAAGGATCTTGGCGCCGTTTCGCACTGCCGAGTGGAAGAGGTTTTTGATAAGACGCAGACCGATCGCCTCTTCCGTTCCCATCAGCGCACCGCCGCAACAAAATGCCTTCATGGCAAAATCAACCGGAGTTGCGCCGCAGGCCTCCATCAGTTTTTCCATCGTCGTGGGATATTCAGGGTCATCGACGTCATTTTTCGGCCTGACGATCTGGCATCCATAATAGCATCCGACTTTGAGGTCCTTGAGCGGTTTTTTGACGAATTGTTTGATTTTATCGAAACCAATGTCATGCGTGAAGATGTCCAAAATATGCCTGACCTTGACATTGCCGTTATAGGCCAGTCCGCCTTCCGCCAGGGCTGTGTTAACCTTTTTCTGAACGTCCGGAAATTCTTTGAGATATGCGTTTGTTTTGTTAAGGCCGACAAAGCAGCCGCTGCACGGCGCAACGATCTCGGCGGCCTTTTTTTCGGCAAGTGCGAGATTTCTCGCCGAGATTGTGAAGGCCGTTAGCTCCTTGATGCCCATGTAAGCCGTGGCACCGCAGCAGTTCCAGTCATCTAACTCAACAAGCTTTGAACCAAGGACCGCCATCACCTCGCGTGAAGAATCATCATAAGCAGTGGACGATGAGTGTAGTGAGCAGCCGGGATAGTAGAGATATTCTTTTTTAAATTCTGACATTGAATCTCCTTGGGTTCTCGACTCACGCTCACTTTCGTTCGCATTCGCTCGAACAATAATCTTCGAGCGAGGGCGCGAGCCCGAGTCGAGAAGTAAAAACAGGCTAATTCACGCAAGCGACTCGGCCTTCGCCACAATGGCGCGAAACGCTTTTCTTTCACGAATCTTGTGCGGGATGAGCGGCAGGCGTCCGCGCAGCCACAACTTAAGCCCGATCATTGAATTTCGAATCAGTCCAATGGGATTTGTCCTTAAGAAAAAGCGAAGCAGCAGTTCCGTTTCGTTGTTGCGGCCATAGTGGTTGACGACCTTCATGAAGGATTTGGCAAGATGGAAGCCGCGCCACTGTATCGAAAAACTCTCCTTGCTGGAGAGCCTTTTCAGCGCATACATGATATCGGTGACCTTGATGTTTTTGGGGCAGCGCACGTAGCAGAGGTAGCAGGAGGTGCACAGCCATATATCGGGGCTCTTGAGGACTTCATCACGAAGTCCCGCACGAATTTTGTAAATCAGACTGCGCGGACTGTCTTGCATGAGGAAACTTGTGGGGCAGGAGCCTGAACAGGTGCCACATTGTATACAGTCTACAATCTTTTCGCCGCCGGGAATGGCGCAGACCTCGTCCACAAACTTAAGATCCATTTGGCCTTCCCGCTGGATATCTGGCTTTCGAAACATGTGGACCTCCGATCAAGTTAGGAGGCGACTATCACAATAGAAAAACAACGTCAACCCCTCGAATATCCAACCATTTTGCTAGAGTTGTCCTTAAACCAACCTGTTTAAACATCGACAAATTGAGAATGAACAAAGTAAGTAAATTGGCACGGGGTGAACGGACCGGGATCAAAATCTTCTTAATAGGATTGACTCTGCGTCTTTCTTTGCGTAGAAGCAGACCCAAACTTCAATGAAAAATCCTGAATTTATGCCGCCGGGTCGCAAGAGAGCCTTCCTCGTCCTGGAAGACGGGGGTGCATTTGGCGGTTTTTCTTTCGGGGGCATCGGATTAACGACGGGCGAGGTCGTCTTTAATACCGGCATGGTGGGATATCCGGAATCGTTTACCGATCCATCCTATCACGGACAGATCCTTGTTTTGACCTATCCTCTTATCGGCAACTATGGCGTGCCCAAGAATTTCGGGCAGGAGCTGTCGCACGCCTATGAGTCCTCCCTCATCCATCTGAAGGGACTCGTAGTATCGGAATATTCGGCATTTCATCATCACTGGAGTGCTGTGCGCGGACTCTCCGATCTGCTTGTGGAGCAGGGAATCGTCGGAATTGAGGGCGTTGATACTCGTGCTATTGCAAAGCGGTTGCGCGAACGCGGGACGATGATGGGATGCATAACGGATAATCCCGCGGGCGCGGAGTTTGTTATTCCGCCAACTCATGTTGTATCTGAAGTATCAATTCGTGAACCGCGTGTTTATGAGTCTGTTTCGGATTTATCCCCCTCCCTTTGTAAGGGAGGGGTGGGGAGGGTAGATCGTGAAATAAATGCATTATCTACCCCCTCTAACTCCCCCTTACAAAGGGGGAGAATTTCAAAAACGGCCTCTCATGGTAATGTTAAAAAGCGCGTCGCCGTGGTTGATTGCGGATGCAAGAACACAATCATCAGAAGTCTTCTAAACCGCGGCATTAGTGTTGTTCGCGTGCCATGGGACTTTGACGTGACAACACTTGATGTGAATGGCGTGCTCTTTTCCAATGGGCCGGGCGATCCGCTGGCATGCGATGCCACCATTAAAATTGCAAGGCGTGTTATTGATTCAGGACTGCCTGCATTTGGCATCTGTCTTGGGAACCAGATACTGGCATTGGCCACAGGAGCGAAGACATACAAATTGAAATTCGGCCATCGAGGGCAGAATCAACCGTGCCTGATGGCAGGCAGCAAACGCTGTTTCATCACATCCCAAAATCACGGTTACGCGGTAGATGTCTCTACATTGCCCGAAGGTTGGGAACAATGGTTTATAAACGTGAACGATGGGACAAACGAAGGATTGCGACACACAACGAAACCGATCATGAGCGTGCAGTTTCATCCCGAGGCAATGCCGGGGCCTGTTGATACGGGGTTTTTGTTTGATGAGTTTGTGGGAACGTTAAGGTGATCGCGCTGGCACATTCTCTGCTCGCTCCTCTCTGTTACTTGAAGAATCCAGCGGGGTTTTTATCAAGCCAAGTCGCTGTGCGAGAATCTGCCATCGCGATCACAAAACGACTCGGTTTTGGTAATTTGTGTATTGCGGAACCCGAGCGGTACGTAACGCTGAACTAATGCGGTTTAAAAGTAGGATATGACAATGATGACTGCTCAAGTAAAAAAAGTATTATTGCTCGGATCCGGCGCATTGAAGATCGGCGAGGCCGGTGAATTTGATTACTCCGGCAGTCAGGCGATCAAGGCGCTCAAGGAAGAGGGCATTGCCACCGTCCTCGTCAATCCCAACATCGCTACGATTCAGACTTCGGAAGGATTTGCCGATCGTGTTTATTTTCTCCCTGTGACGCCCCAATTTGTTGAGGCGGTGATCGCCAAGGAGCGTCCTGACGGTATATTGCTTTCATTCGGCGGACAGACGGCATTGAATTGCGGTGTGGCCCTTCACAAAGACGGGATTTTTGATCGATATGGCGTTCGTGTTCTGGGAACACCCGTCAAAACGATTGAAGACACGGAAGATCGAAAGCGATTTGTGGAGCGATTAGCCGAGATCGATGTTGCAACCCCCCGGAGCCTTGCAGTCTCTTCTCTTGAGGAGGCAAAACAGGCGGCACAAAAGATCGGTTATCCCATTATGATTCGCATTGCCTATGCCTTGGGCGGATTGGGATCCGGCCTTTGTGTCAATGAGGAAGAACTTGAGAAGCGCGCCAGTGTGGCATTTTCCTGCACCAGCCAGATCTTGGTCGAGGAGTTTCTGGAAGGGTGGAAGGAAGTGGAATATGAAGTTGTCCGTGACGGCTGTGATAATTGCATCACGGTCTGCAATATGGAAAATTTCGATCCGCTTGGAATTCATACTGGCGAGAGTATCGTTGTGGCTCCCTCGCAGACGCTGACAAATGAGGAATACCATCATCTTCGTGAAATTGCGATCAAGACGGTTCGGCACCTTGGCATTGTCGGTGAGTGCAACATTCAATATGCGCTTCATCCGGCCAGAGGCGAATACCGTGTGATTGAAGTCAATGCGCGCCTCTCGCGCAGTTCCGCCTTGGCATCCAAGGCGACCGGCTATCCGCTTGCCTTTGTCGCCGCAAAGATTGCCATCGGAAAAACTCTTCTTGAGATCGATAATATCGTAACCGGCGCAACGAAGGCCTGTTTTGAACCGGCGCTCGATTATCTGGTGGTGAAGATTCCTCGCTGGGACCTCAAAAAATTCCGGCGGGTCTCAAAGCGAATCGATTCAGGAATGAAATCGGTTGGCGAGGTGATGGCCATCGGACGCCGCTTTGAAGAGGCCATCCAAAAGGGACTTAGGATGCTCGAAATCGGTGCGGAAGGATTAACCAGCGGCACGGAGATCCATTTCGAGGATCTTGAAGAGGAATTGAGGTCGCCTTCGGATGAACGCATTTTTGCCGTCTATCAGGCGTTCAAGAATGGGATGACCATCGACCGTATCCATGAACTCTCGCATATCGATCAATGGTTTTTGGCAAAGATCGAGAATGTTGTTTCACTGGAAAATGAGCTTGCATTCGTTACCGTTCGTGCTGAGCCAGTCGAAGCACGAACGGCTGCATGTATTGCGGTTTCTGCTGATCTTCTTCGTCGTGCGAAGTGCATGGGTTTTTCTGATCGTCAGATCGCACATGCATTGAATCTCGATGAAAAGATCATTCGTGATGAGAGGCGCCGGCTTGGTATTCATCCTTCCATCAAACAGATCGATACGCTGGCTGCTGAATATCCGGCGCGCACAAATTATCTTTACTGCACGTATAACGGAACTGAAGATGACGTCGGCCCCGAGCATCGGAACAAGGTTATGGTGTTGGGCTCCGGTGCCTATCGCATCGGGAGTTCCGTGGAATTCGACTGGTGCTGTGTCAACGCGGCTCAATCGCTCAAGCGTCTCGGCTTTTCGACAATCATGATCAACTGCAATCCCGAGACAGTATCCACTGATTTTGATGAATGCGATCGCCTCTATTTTGAAGAACTTACATTTGAAACGGTTCTTGAAATCTACGAGAGGGAAAAGCCGGTTGGCGTCATTCTCGCGGTCGGTGGCCAAATACCGAATAATCTGGCGTTGCGTCTGGCTGAGGCAGGCGTTTGTATCTTGGGAACTGAAGCCACTTCCATTGACCGAGCGGAGGATCGCCATAAGTTTTCAAAACTTCTTGATGAACTAGATATTGCCCAGCCTCCATGGAAGGAGCTTTCCACAATTGAAGAAGCAAAGCGGTTTGCATCTCACGCAGGCTATCCGGTGCTCGTGAGGCCTTCCTATGTCTTGTCGGGCGCAGCGATGGCGGTAGCGATGAATGATGACGATCTTGTCCGCTTTCTCTCCAAGGCGGCGCAGGTCTCCCGGGAACATCCCGTGGTGATAAGCAAGTTTATCATGGGCGCAAAGGAACTCGAGATCGACGGCGTTGCTAAAAGAGGCGATGTCATCGCCTACGTTATCTCTGAGCATGTCGAAAATGCCGGTGTTCATTCCGGCGACGCAACGATGGTGGTGCCGCCCCAGCGCACCTATCTTGAGACGGTGCGGCAGATCAAAGGGATCACGATGCGCATTGCAAAAGCGCTATCTATCAATGGCCCGTTTAACATCCAGTTTTTGGCAAAAGACAACGATGTCAGCGTCATTGAATGCAATCTGCGCGCCTCGCGCAGCTTCCCATTTGTCTCAAAGGTGTGCGGTACAAATCTCATCGATATTGCAACCAAGGTCATGGTGGACTGGCCGGTGCCTGAGATAAAACTCAAACCTTTTAATCTGGAATACGTCGGCGTCAAGGCGCCGCAGTTTTCATTCACACGACTTAAAGGGGCCGATCCCACTCTCTCCGTTGAAATGGCCTCCACCGGCGAAGTGGGTTGCATGGGGGACGATTTTGAAGAGGCATTTTTGAAGGCAATGCTTGCTGTGGGCTTTAAGATTCCGATCAAAAGTATTTTGCTTTCGGCAGGCCCGACGGAAAGCAAAGCGGATTTCCTCTCCTGTGCCCGTTTGCTCTTTGACAAAGGTGTTCGCATCCTTGCCACGGAAGGGACATCTCAATTCCTGGCGGGACATGGCGTTAATGCCGAAACAGTTGCATGGCCAAACGCAGGCGGCGGTAATACGGCGGATGAGCGCATCCGGGCGGGAGATGTCGATCTCGTTATTAATATCCCCAAAAATTATCAGGCTGAAGAGCTGACAAACGGTTATATCATCCGGCGCGCCGCCGCAGATTTCGGCGTGCCGCTCATCACCAATATCCAGCTTGCGAAACGTTTCATCGAGGCGCTTAACAAAAAGCAGCCAACAAACCTTGCTACAAAGGCATGGCAGGAATATATATTCAATGACAAATGACAAAGCGCAAAGCGAAGAATCTCGTGGTTTCATCGAGATCCTTCGCCTTCGGCTCAGGATGACAAACAGTGAAAACGGGATTTTTAGAGTCGCCCTTATTATATTCACTATGGCTACGGTGGCTGGTTTGTTCGCGGCGGTGTGCCTTTGGCCCTCGCGTCAAGAGGCGGTTTTTTATCCGATGGGCGGCATACCGTTTCGCGTAGTCGTCTATGAAAGATCGGATTATCAATTCAAGGGGGATATGAATGCAGTAAAGACAAGGGTTGAAGAGCTTGAAGATGCATTTAATTCATATCGTCCTCAAAGTGAGATCAGCCAAATCAATCGCAATGCGGCTCTGGGACCTGTTGTGATGAGCGAAGATATGCAACGCATCTTCATGGAGGCGAAACGTTTCAGGGATATCACAGATGGTGCGTTTGATATCTCTGTAGGACCGCTTATACGTTTATGGAAGGAAGCGGGAGAAAAAAAGGAGCTCCCGACCAAGAATGAAATTAAAAAGGCGTTGGCATCGGTTGGTTTCGACAAGGTGAAACTCGCCGAAGACGGTTCCATTTCATATAATAATGGTATGGAACTTGGCCTCGGCGGAATTGCCAAAGGCGATATTGTTGATCAGGTTGCGAGTCTATTGCAGCAACGGGGTGTTAAAAGAGGCGTTGTCGCCGCGAGCGGTGATATCATTGCATTTGGAAAAGGAACGTTTCGGTTCGGAATCCAAGATCCGACTGCAAAGGCGGGCTCTCGTGTGATCGGTGAAATAGAAATCAATGCAGAGGCCGTTGTGACCTCCGGAAATTACGAGCGATTCATTGATATCGGAGGGCGAAAATATTCCCACATCATCGATCCGAGGAACGGCTGGCCGGTTGACAATGAACTTGTCTCCGTAACGGTCATCGGAGGCAGTTGCATTGAAGCCGACGCCCTTGCCACAGGGCTCATGGTCCTCGGGCGCGAGCGGGCAATCGAAGTCTTGCGAGAGAATCCGACATTCAAAGCAATATTCATTGAGAAGGATCGCGATGGATTTGCAGTTTGGGTACCCAAGGCATTGGAGATGCAAACTCATTTTGAGTCGCCCTGGAGAAACTGGGTTCACCACTTCTAATTATCTTTTTTTGTTTTACAAAGCGTATATTTTATTGATAAATAGAAAGAAATAATTTATTCTTACGATGAATTTACAGAGAATAATGAAATAACAAGGAGAAAAATATATGCCCGGTAACGACAATCTCAACGTAGTAAGGATTCAAAATCCCGGCGTTCGCGGGGAGGGCGAAGGCATCTATTATGTAGAACCACTGCCTCCAAGGGAGGAAGGAGTTGCAGCCTCTTTCCGCGGTGCTAGCGTGAGTCTGCACGTAATTGAGGGGGGACGGTCACGAAGCGTGCAAATGGAAGCCGCGCATCGGGATGTCCCACCTAATGTCCCACCTATCCCGGTCTCTGATGCCGGTAAAGTTGTAAAAACATTGAGGTTGTTTGGCAGTATTGCCAGCATGTTCATTCAGCAGATCGGAGATTTCTTTTTAGGTCCTTGGGGAGAATCGTCCACATCAAAAGCATCGGCCTCTACGGCTAGATCAGATCAAAGCACGACGGTCAACAATTCTCATGCAGCTGAAAAACCGGATATGCCGATCAGCGGCTTTATACCAAGCAATGAATCATCAGCACCAGATACGCGACGGCCATATCCAGGTTTTGAGGGATCAGTTTCTTTTTCTGTGCCGCATATCCCGACCGTAACGGGCGGGCTTCTAATCGTGGATTTTCCGATTGTGCCTCTACCGGTCCCTCCGCCTTTCATGGGGATTCGGTGATCATTGCCATCGGTGATGAATAACATCGGTGATGGGTAATAGTAAGGCATCTCTAAAAACCTGCTTAAACATCTCCATATGATTATCATTATAGTCGGCGGCGGCGTTGTTGGTTTGAACTGCGCATTGGATCTGGCGGGTAAAAGGTCAAAAGACGATATCTTTATTCTGGAGAGCGAAAAATTTCTGGGTGCACACACAAGCACAAGAAACAGTGAAGTAATCCATGCCGGTTTTGCCTATCCGCCTGAATCTTTAAAGACCGAACTCTGTATTGAAGGCGCAAAGCTTTCCTATGAGCTTCTGGGTCATCTCAATGTTCCGTGCAAGCGCTGCGGTAAGTGGATCGTTGCCTTTACGCCGGAAGAAGAAGCGGGACTGGGATTGATGTTAGAAAATGCCTCTGCGTGTGCAGTCCACGGAGTGATTCCAAAAAATCCATCGGATGTGGCAGATACCATGCCTTGGCTCAAACCGGTCCGTGCGGCAGTCTTTTCCGAAACATCGGGCGTCATGGATACATCAGAATACATCGCGGCACTTGATCGAGCGCTTTCACATATGTCCAACTGCAATGTGCTCACAAATTGCAGAGTTCAGGCTATTAATGACGGGAGAATTGAGACATCGCGCGGACCCATGTCATTTGATCTTCTGATCAATACCGCAGGGTTATTTGCTGATGATGTTTACCGGATGGCGGGTGGCAAAAGAAATTTTGAGATCAGACCCTTCAAGGGCGAATATTATATCTGGCGCAAGGGGCCGTTTGAAGGTCTTATCTATCCTGTGCCTGATCGTTTTGTTTCAAAGGGAGATGGCACCTTAGTTTCCAGCATGGGGATCCATCTCCATCGGTCAATTAACGGTGACCGCTACATCGGTCCTTCGCAAGTGGAGTGTTCAAAGGACAGAAAAACCGATTATCGAATCGAAACCCCACCCGAGATTTTTGCAAAGACAGCGGGGCGCTATTTGAAAGTTGTTCCCGCAGCCTCAGAACTTGAGCCGGCGCAGGCGGGCAATCGCCCAAAGTTGTTTGAAGATGGAAAACCCATCGGTGATTTTGTCATCTTCAAAGAAGGATCTTTCATTCATCTGTTGGGAATCGAGTCGCCCGGCCTCACAGCGGCACCTGCCATTGCAAAAAAAGTGGCGGCGATGTTGTAAGATTGGCTGCTACCACCGCAGAGGCACGGTTAAATGGGGGTGGTAAAAAATGGGGTGATTTGATTAGGCGCTGTCTATAAAAGTTTTAGGACGAGATTATATTTTCAATGGCGTCCGGAATCTCTTCGAGGGCGGCATTAACTTCATTTGATAACTGCATTGTCTGCTCGATGCTGGTTGGTTGGACGCCGATGATCCAGATTGGCGGCAGTTGAAGACCGATCGACTTGCCAACGTCAAGTGTAGTCAAAAGATCTGTTGCATGGAGTGAAATCTCTTTGTTCTCTTCACGCTTAACCTGTTCCGGCCTGAAGGATTTGATCTCGCCGGGCATACCCCCAAAATCGGCGCAATCTATGATGATGACCAGATTTCTGCCTTCAATCATATGAAGCAGGGCCATCGAAGGAACACCGGCATCAATGATGTCGCAGTCGTCGCGGTTAAACTCCCTACGAAGTTTCTGCGTCGCATGGATTCCGACACCTTCGTCTCCCATAAGATAGTTGCCGACGCCGATGATTGCTATAGATTTCACAAGGTCGCCTTAGATTACAATAAAGGGCCGAAAGCCAGCAACGCAGGCCTTCTGCCCTTCGATGTGCCGCCAACGCTCATGCTGGCGTCTTGTCGCCCCGTCTGGTCGGGGCCCATCCAAAAGGTAGCTTCAATTCCGTATCGCATTTGGTCAAGGGGATGAGTTGTCAGCCAGCATGGCATTGGCGTCCCATCTCTCGGGCAAGGGCCTGCTATGCTGGCTTTCGGCCATCAATCCTTGAATTTCACTTTCAGATAGTGTGTCGAACACGAGATGCACGGGTCATAGGCGCGCACGAGCATCTCAAGAGTGAGTTCCACTTCTTTCTGCGGCTTCGAGATGATCTGCGGGACCAATGCCTCCATATCAAGCTGGATGTTGGCGTGATTCTGGTTTGTCGGGATGATGCAGTTGGCCTTGGTGCAGATGCCGTTTTTGTCGTACGTATACTCGTGGATCAAGATGCCTCGAGGAACTTCAACAGCGCCGACGCCCCAGCCCGCCTTTGGTTTTACTTGAGGTATTTCTTCTTTGATGCCCGTCTTGAGGATGTCATCAATAATACAAACCGAATCCTCAAAGCTATGGGCCACTTCAACCAGCTGGGCCACCGTGTTCATATATGGATTATAACATGGGGCAATAAGGCCCAGATCCTTCGCCAGTGCCTGTGCGTTCTTGGTTAGCTGTTTGTGATTTAAATTAAAGCGCGCGAGCGCCCCGACCATCAGAGAGGCGCGTTTGCGCTTCGTGTATTTCGCCGTCGAGTGCGGGACAATGTATTCATTCGTCCACGAGAGATAATTTTTCACAGGTTCGCGGCCGCCATCCGTTGAAGAAAGGTCGCCGTCGTAAAATGCGTATTCATCATCACATGTCAGTCCCACATATTCAGTCTCGCGCGTGAATGAAGGAAGTTTTGGTGCAAGGGCCTTAACAAGTTTTGCAACCGCATTGATGTCAGCTCCGGCAGTCAAAAGCCGTTCACGAAGCGTTTGGAGTTCCTTTGCAGTCGGAAGTTTTGCAAAGCCGCCCGGTATCATGCTTTGCGGATGAGTCGTTCTTCCGCAGATTAAATCGCTCATCTCGTTTGCAAGTTTATGCAGTCTGACAACCGTTTTGACCTCTTGAGGATGAGAAGAAGCAAGCGGAATGACAGATCCGACGCCCAAAAGATCCGGCAGGGCGAGATATCCGATGTGCAGGACATGGCTTTGAAGATTTTCTGCATGAATTGCAAGTCTGCGTAATTTAAATGTCTGTTCAGAAGATTTGATGCCTGTCGCGGCTTCCGTTGCCTTAAGAGAGGCAAGGGTGTGACCGATGGAACAAATCCCGCAGATGCGCGAAGTGATGTGATGAACGACATCCCATTTTTGTCCGATGACCATGGCCTCAAAAAATCTCGGCGCCTCGGGGACCTGCCATTGCACTTTTTCAACCTTCCCGCCTTTTGCATTGACCACGATATTGCCGTGGCCTTCTACGCGTGTGATGTAATGAAGATTGATGTTGAGATTGGTATTGGTCATATAATGTTTTCCTTTATTATTCGAGCGAAGTCGAGAATCACTGTGCTTCTCGACTCCTCCTCGACTCACTTCGTTCGTTCGGGGTCGCTCGAAGGATATAAACCACTTTTTCTACACCTTTTTTTCAGCCGTTTGGTAAGCAAAATAAAGATTGATCTTTTTCATTACCTCGTCAGCACTCAGATTGTATTTTTCCAGCACTTCCTTGTGCGCGTTCATGTTTGGATCGTCAATCAAACCGCGGCAGCCCCAGCAGACGGCGCCAGCGGTCACGCAGCACGCGCCGCAGCCTGCGCGCGACACGGGACCGACGCACGTCGTCCCTTTTTCAAAGACGCAGATATTGCCGGCGAGTTTGCAATCCACGCAGACGGGGAAATTGGGAACGACATACTTTTGGCCCGTTAAGAGGGCCTTGCATAAATTCAAAAATTCCTCGCCCCGTATGGGGCAGCCGTGGATCTTATAATCAACAGAGATGACCGCATCGATTGGGCGGGCGTCATATGTTTCAAACCAGTCGGCCTTGTCTCCGTAAACTTCTTTTCGAACCTGATCTAATGGACGCGTATTCTTGATGCAGTTGATTCCGCCGATTGTGGCACATGCGCCGAGGGCGACAACAATCTTTGCGTTTGAACGGATTTTTTTGAGTCGATCTTCATCCGATTTACGAGTGCATGATCCTTCAATAAAGGCGATGTCGTAATTGTCCGAATGCTCCTTCATCACCTCGCGGAAGCTAACCACCTCCACATGATCCAGGAGCTCTAAAAGCTTTTCCTCGAGATTGGCGATCTGGAGCTGATCGCCTTCACAGCTTGCAAAATCAAAGAATGCTACTTTCGGTTTTGCCATTTTATTACCTTTCTCAACTTTATTCACATGGGTAGGGGAGGCTTCAGCCTCACCACATAACTGGGGCGACTAAAGTCGCCCCTACCCAGATTTACCAGTCACTAGTCACTGTTGTTATAACGCTTCCTTCAAATGCATGATATTTGAATAATTAAACACCGGGCCGTCTTTGCAACAATAAACGCCGTTGATCTGGCAGTGCCCGCATTTGCCCACACCGCATTTCATCCTGCGCTCGAGCGATACATAAATGCGATGGTGAGGGATGTGCTTATTCAGCGCCTCCTTGATGACGAAGCGATACATGACAGGAGGCCCGACAACGATACAGAACGTGTTCTTGGGATCTATTTTGATCTTGGGGAAGAGAGTGGTGATAACGCCTACATTGCCCGACCAATTTTCATCCCCGCGATCCACAGTCTCATGATACTCCACATCGCTTCGTTTTTTCCACTCGCCTAATTCCTCTACAAAGAGCCGTTCCTTTGGAGTGCGCGCCCCAAAGAAGATTATGACGCGGTTATAGTCCAATCGTTTATCGAGGACATAATTGATGAAGGACCTTGTCGGAACAAGGCCGATGCCGCCGGCGACAAAGAGGATGTCTTTACCCCTCGTCTCCTCGTAAGGAAAATTCGTTCCAAAGGGCCCCCTGATGCCGATGATCGCGCCGGATGCGAGATTGTGAATTGCATTCGTAACGTTACCGACCTTTCGGATCGCAAGATCAAATGCGCCTTTCTTGGTTGGCGATGATGAAATGGAAATAGGCGCCTCGCCGATTCCGAACAAAGACACCTCGACGAATTGACCCGGTTTGTGCCCCAGATCTTTGCCTGAATTCAGCTTGATTTCAAACAGCTTCTCCGTTGCAGTCAGCGGGGAAGTCTTGGTGATCGTTGCCAGTTCAGGCAGATAAAGGGATTGTTCTGCGGTGGCCATTATTATTCCTCCATCTAATAAATAATTTACCATCTCACCTCCCCCTTGATGGGGGAGGCGGGGTGGGGGTGATCGTGAATGCCTGTCCCCCTCACCCTGACCCTCTCCCACAAGGGGAGAGGGTCTTTTGAAGTTTCACCTTTCAGCTTTGAGCTTTTCTATCACCTGCACAGGGTCCGCGATATCCGGCAGACACGCCTCGGAGCAGCGGCCGCATCCTACGCAGTGGACTTCGCCGAATTTATTGTAAAGATAGACGCCTTTGCGGAAGAACCGGTGACGAAAACGATCTGCCCGTTCCTCACGGAAATTCTCGCCGCTGCCGATCTTTGCAAAATTCTCGAGCAGACAGCCGTCCCAGACGCGCCATCGCTTTCCCTCTTTGAGGTCTAACGACATCTCTTCCTGAACGTCAAAGCATATGCAGGTGGGGCAGACAAGAACGCATGAACCGCAGCCGTAACATTTCTCGGCCTGTTTTTCCCAAACTTCGGATTCATAGCTGGATTCAATCAATGCCGGAACTTCTTTGAGCGAAGCGGCGAGCCTGCGTTTTTCGGCACACATGTCGGAAAGCGATAGCCTGATTTTTTCGCGCTTTTGGAGATCTTCCGTGGATGCCTTTTCCGTCTTTGCGTATTTTTTCAGAAGATCTTCGCCGCGCTCTGTGCCGGTCTCAACAACATATTTTTCGCCTATGTCGGTCAGCAAAAGGTCATATCCTGTCTCCACGTGTGCCGAATCCATGGAAGACCAGAACGCCCACTTCGAGGCCCGTTTGGGCGTCACGGCAATAATCGTCACCGCAGCGCGACGTTTGAGATAATTGTTGTCCGGCTGGTGATCTTCAAAAAATCTGTCCAGCTGGTTGATCGCTTTGAGGTCATAAGGATGCACGCCGATGACAGTAACCGGCTCTGCCTCCATGACCGATTCAACCTTTACGGAAGGCTCTGTCTGAAAACGAAGAAGAGTCTCCCACTGGGGGTAGATGTATTGCTTCGGCGGCACCAAGGCAACATCGTAGTCCAGGGTAAGGTCATCAACGTTTTCCAGAGGTCCAAAGGCGTATTTGTTTTCCTTGCGCTGAATGCCGACAACATTTCCTTTGGTGATTAGTTTTTGAACGAAGACCTTGAGTTGTTCGTTTGTCAGGATGCTGTGAGTCATATGCTTCCTTCTTAAAATGATTCTGTGGTTTATTTTGAGGGGCAAAAGCTAATTCGAGATAATTGAAATTGCAATAATAATTTGCGCACAGTATACATTCAAAACAGTTAAAAGTTAAAAGTTTAAAGTTGAAAGTTTAAAGTTGGGTGACAATCATGGGAAAAACGGCTGTGATCTGGGACGAGCGGTTTACAAAACATGACATGGGTTTTGGTCATCCCGAGTCGCCTGGCAGACTATTTGCGATAAAGGAGGTCCTCGACGGCGACGGGGTGGGAAGGCATCTCAAACATCTCGATACACGCCCAGCCACAAAGGAGGAACTGACGTTTATCCACGATAAATCCTACGTGGAAGAGGTTGCCAAGACCGCAGGCGAACAAATGAACTACCTTGACCCCGACACCATAGCATGTCCTGCGACGTGGGATGCCGCGCAGCTTGCAGCCGGGGCAACGATTGTTCTTGTTGATGCGGTTTTGGCGGGGGAAATGACAAACGCCTTCGCCCTTGTCAGGCCGCCCGGGCATCATGCCGAGCGCAATCGCGCCATGGGATTTTGCTTTTTTAATAACATTGCGATCGGCGCTGAATATGCAAGACGCAAGTTTAGTCTGGAGCGAATCGCGATCATCGATTTTGATGTCCATCATGGAAACGGCACACAGCATGCATTCTATGATCGGGCCGATATCTTTTTTGCATCAACACATCGATCTCCGTTTTATCCGGGCACGGGACTGGCTTCGGAGACCGGAGCCGGTGAAGGCGAGGGGATGACTCTTAATATCCCGTTGGAGCACGGCGCAACAGATGATACCTACAAGCGCATCTTTGATAAACGATTGGTGCCGGCGATTTTTAAATTCAAGCCGCAATTGATTCTTGTCTCTGCAGGTTATGATGCGCATGAGCGCGATCCACTCGGAGGTATGTGTGTCACGACCGAGGGATTTCGCTGGATTTCACAGCACATTGCCCATCTGGCTCAAGAATGTTGCGGCAATAAACTCGTCTTTGTGCTTGAGGGCGGATACGATCTGAAGGCATTGCGTGACAGCGTTGAAGCGTCGTTGGAAGTGCTTGTGAATGTGAAATGAATAGGAACGCTGGAGCCGAGGCATGTGTGTCAGGCCTTAAGCCCTTCGCCTTCTCGCCAATGCTCATGCTGGCTAGGTGTCGTAGGGCTTCGTCGGGGCCCATCAAAATTTCCCTCCCCTTTGTAAGGGGAGGGTAAGGGTGGGGTAGATCGATCTACCTCCCCTAACCCCTCCCCCTCGACAAAGCTCGGGGCATGCTTACAAAGGAGGGGAAGAAAGATGTCAGTGCCGAGAGAAAATTTGTATCAGAAAACGTGAGATTAGGATTTGAACTAGGCGTCAAGCAAAGGATGCCGCAGCGCTATAGAAATAAAAAGGAGTTGGTATGAAGCGATATTTTGTTGTGCTATTAGTTTTGCTCACTGTATTTATTGCGTGTGAAAAACCAAGAAAGGAGACGGTCATGACCGAAACTAAAGCTAAGTGGACGGAGCAGAAGACGGCGGATGTAGATGCAGCTAAGAAGTACTATGCAACAATTGGAACTTCAAAAGGGGAGATCGTCTGCGAACTCTATCCCAAGAATGCGCCTCTCTCGGTGACCAATTTTATTTATCTCGCGAAAGGCGGTTTTTACAACGGTCTTACGTTTCATCGCGTGGTCCCTGATTTCGTGATTCAGGGCGGAGATCCCTTGGGCACAGGTTCCGGCGGACCCGGCTATACCATCCCTGCGGAGATCGGGTTGGCACATAAAGAGGGCGCGCTTGCATGGGCAAGGACTGGAGATGAGGTAAATCCGCAGCGCAGATCCAGCGGATCACAGTTTTACATCACGCTTAAGGCGACGCCATTCCTCGACGGCGCATACACCGTCTTCGGCCAAACCATCAAAGGCATGGATATTGTGAAAAGGATCGAGAAGGGGGATGTGATAGAATCGATAGAGATTAAGGTTGAGTAGTTCACGCATGGGTAGGGGCGACTTCAGTCGCCTAAATCAAAGTAGGGGAGGCTGAAACCTCCCCTATTCTTTTTTAGAAGTGGCGTGTTCATGATTAAAGGGTGAGAAAAAATAAAAGCGCCACTTACTTTGGAGGTAAGTGGCGCTTTTTTAGGAAACTGAAGCTACTCTTTTTACAAAAGAACGGATGTTATTACATCTGAGATGTGTCACAAGTCATGGAAAGATTTAAGTTCGGTATCGTCTCGCTGTTCACCTTCAAAGTGCCGCTAGTTGTTAATGTTAAGGTTGCACTAGACATATCATTAGTGAAGCAAGCCGTGGCATTTAGATCAAAATTGGAAAATTCGAAATTATTATTACAAAGTGAATCCACCAAAGTGAAGGTTGTTCCCGACCCTAATGTCATATCAAATGATGCAGTTGCCGCAGATTCTGCACAGGCTGTATCGGTTGTATTGCAACCTTCGGGTATTTTAATATCAGCAGGATTAGTTTCTTCGCAACGGCTGGTATCAGTGCCTGTGGATTTTCCTATGCACATAGCCGATGTGCTGCCCATGAATTTAGTCATATCAAATTTAACCGTTCCTTCTGCCGGTCCGTTCACGACAATATCTGATTCTGGATGAAAATTTGTAAATGTTTGATCGAAAGTAAAAGTTGCGATATTTGTGGTTGTATTCAATATGATAGAACCGGTGACGTGATCTGTTCCCTCAAACGCATCTGTAATCGTGCAATCGAAATTTTCTGATATGCTAGCGATTGTACAACAACCGGTAAAACCATCTAAATTAGCACACTTTTCGCCCGCTGCCTTGCCAACAGTAAAAGCAACAACTCCACTCGTAATTGTCTTGGTAATACCTGCGCTAACTTCTTGGCTAAAAAACGCCGTTTGAAGAGCCATGTCCGTTGCTTTTGCTTGAGCAGCTCCTCCGGTGGTTCCATTTCCACTCGTACTGCCGTCACCTCCGCCGCATGCTGCAATAAATGCAAGCACCGCAGCGGCAATCACTACCGATCCGATTCTTTTTTTCATGCTCCCCTCCTTTTTTGTTTCGAGTTGTCTAACAATTTCTTCCGGTGCAGTCAAGGTTTCTTGCGTGGGGCTTTACCTACCTTTATTAGTAGAACAGGCGTCTCGCCTGTTAAATTTAAGGACAGCCGAGACGGCTGTCCTACCACTTAGGCAACTTAATATTTATCTAGAATTCAAATATTCCCCTCCTTTGTAAGCATGCCCCGAGCTTCGTCGAGGGGGAGGGGCTAGGGGAGGTAGGTCATGGGTTTCCTATGGGCTACCCCACCTAACCTCCCCTTACAAAGGGAGGAATTTAAATTGTCAGTGCACTATAAATAAAAATGCCCCCCACTATGTGAAGGGCGCCTATCTAGTTCATTTAAATGAATAATATTGCTTAAGCGCGGCCACGCATATGCTGCCAGTTTCTGCTTCCCATCATCCTTGCCAGATGATGTCCCAGACCCTTACTCATGTGAAGTTGATTTAATTCTGCCAGCATCTCGTGCTTCATTTTTGCGAATGGGTTGTTCCAACCGGTTTTTGACTCTTGACGGGCCAGGAATTTTGCGAGGTTCTCACGCTTATGCATAAGGCCTCCTTTTTTGTGTCACCATGATTATACCAAAAGAAGACGCTTATGACCATAGACAATTGACCTGCAAAATTTCTTTTAAGGTCAACGGTCCAATTAATACCCAAATTCATCCGAGGCTTCTCTGCCGCCCCGGGGCGCTCTGGAAGGAGGCGATTCAGATGGAAATTCTCCCCGTGAATACGATTCCAGGTCTTCCTCAAAGAACTCGCCGGCCCGATCAACACCGCCCTTCTCGCCGAACATCTCAAGACCCAGTCGGGCTCCTATGATTGCCGATCCGCCGGTTAGGGCTGCAATTCTATCCGTGGGGAAGCCCGCTGGAGGCACGAAATCCTTTGCCTCCCAGCCTTTGGTGGCCTCCTGCATGAACTCAAGAAAGACCGGTGCCGCTGTTCTGCCGCCGGTCTCGCCACGACCAACGGGTCGGATCTCGTCAAAACCAATCCAGACGCCGGCTGCAAGGTCAGGCACAAAACCGTTAAACCATGTATCCGTTTCATCGTTGGTCGTGCCGGTCTTTCCCGCGGCGGGTTTTCCCAGCGCCCTGACGCGGGTTCCCGTCCCTCCCTCAACGACACCCTTGAGCAGGTTTACCATGAGATAGGCGGTCTGCGGGGTTATGACATGACCCGGCGGGATTTCATTTCCGTAAAGCGTTTTGAGATCAATATCGTTAAGCACGAGCTTGTCTTTGTCGATCCATTCCTTGCCTTGATCGAATAGATCGGGGCTCAGTTCAATCTCCTTCGGACTGTGCGGCTTGAGCGATATTTCGCCATTGGATTTTTTTGCCTCTTCCTTCGGGGTTTCCGGCTTGGCTTCTTCAATGACATTGCCCTTGCCATCCTCGATCTTCGTTATGTAGATGGGCGTTTTGTAAACACCCTCATTGAGAAAGGTGGTGTAGGCCGGGATCATCTCGCTTAGATAGACGGAGTTGGCGCCAAGCGCCATCGAGAGATATTTATCAATGGGGGAGGTGATTCCCAATTTTCTTTCATACGCTGTGAGATAATGCGTGCCGATATCTGCTACGATCTTTACCGTTGGCACGTTGCGAGAAAAGACAATGGCGTTGCGGAATGGTGTCGGCCCCTTGTAACCGCCGCCGTAGTTTTTGGGACTCCATGTCTGATTTTTTCCGACGACAAAGTTGACGGGTGAATCCATTATCGTCGTGTTGTAGGTGTATCCCTTGTCCAGTGCTGCGGAATAAACGAACGGTTTGAATGAAGAACCGGGCTGGCGGAGGGCTTGTGTGGCGCGGTTGAACTCGCTCTTGGCAAAGTCGTAACCGCCGATCATCGCCCTGACGTAAGCGGTGTGCGGATCCATGGCGAAGAGGGCGCCCTGAACGAGCGGCTCCTGTGTCAGTGAAAAATCCCCCTTCTCGGTGCGCTTAACAAGAATTACATCGCCCACTTTGAGTATCTTTTTGGGATCCGAGACAAAATCGCCGTCATCGTAATTCGCGCGGTTTGTATCAAAGTTGCGGGCCCACTTGAGATTCTGGCGGGGGATGACGCCGTTCACGTTGCCGACGATCACTTGCGTATCGGTGCCGCTAAATCCCGTCACGATGGCGGGATACATGACATCAGGATCAAACAGGATCACATCAGATGACTGCTTTACCGTTTGTGGCGGCCATGTTGTGATGCCGCCGCTTTGCCTTTGCAACAGCTCTTTGGTAATTGCATCCGCGCGTTTTGCAATGTCTTTTGGATCCACACGCTCTATTGGTCCGCGATATCCCTGACGGCGGGCGAGTTTTTCAACCCCGTGCCTCACGGCTTTGTAGGCGGCTTTCTGCATCGCCATGTTCACAGTTGTGTAGATTTTAAGCCCCTTATGGTACAGCACGTCGTCGCCGTATGTTTCCTTGACCAGACGGCGCACGTGCTCGATGAAGTAATTAGCCTCAGGAGGCGAAAAGTCCTTGTCAGTACCGGCCGTATAGATCGTCAGTCTCTCATCCAAGGCCATTTTAATCTCATCCTTAGAGATGATGCCTTCTTCATACATTCGGGTAAGAACGTGGATCTGTCTTTGCCTTGCCTCGTCGGGATGGTTGATAGGCGATAAGAGCGATGGCGCAGAAGGCATGCCGGCGATAATTCCGATTTCGGCCAGGCTCAGATGATCAATGGTCTTGTGAAAATAATTGCGCGCAGCGGCAGCGACACCATAGGCGCGGTTTCCGAGAAATATCTGATTGAGGTATAAGGTGAGTATCTGCTCTTTGTTAAGCCTTCTCTCGATGCGCGTTGCAAGAATCGCCTCTTTGATCTTTCGAGTTATGGTCCGCTCGGGCGTCAGAAGGATAGAACGGGTGATCTGCTGGGTGATGGTGCTTCCGCCCTGCGTAATTTCTCTCGCCTTTATGTTGGCGAAGAAGGCGCGCGCAATTGACCGCATGTCCACGCCCTTGTGCTCCCAGAAGCGCGAATCTTCAGATGCAACGAATGCCTGAATAACGCGTTTCGGAATCCCGTCATAAGGAAGAAAGATGCGGCATTCGGTCCAGAACTCGCCGATTTCCGTTCCGTCATCGGATAAAATCTGACTCAAGACAGGGGGTTTATAGTCTTCGAGCGAGCGGATGTCAGGCAGCCCGCGCGCAAAGTAAAAATAGATTGCTACAAAGGCAACCGTGCTGATGAGTATGACTGTGGCGATCAGACTCAAGATGAATTTGAAAATGCGAAAACTGCCGGAGAGTATCGAAATGATTACTGTGAGAAAATTCGGATGCATGTGATTAAAACCTCTATTTTCTATTTTCTAATGCCATATTCCAAATTGGCGCATTGGTAAATAGCATTAGAAAATAGAGGAAAAATTGGCTGCGCCAATTTTTGTGCGAGGGAGGGGATTTGAACCCCTATGGATTTGACTCCACTAGCTCCTGAGGCTAGCGCGTCTGCCAGTTCCGCCACCCTCGCTCCGAAATGACAGCGGAATTTCTTTTTAGAAATTCCGCTTTGTCATTTCGAGAGCCCGCCAAGCTTTTTGGCGGGCTAATCTTAGAATTCCTCCCCCTCATCCTCAAATTCATTCAATTCATCTTCATTAAAGAGGACGGCGCCGCAAAAAGGACAGGTCGATTCGTCGCCCACATATTGACCGCAATTGGGACATGTCTCTGGGTTTTCAAAGTCGAAATCTTGTATTTCACCCATAAAACACCTCGTAAGTAACCGAGTTTTGGATTCTAAAGCTGAAATGTAAGGGAAATGTCAAATGGAAAAGCGAGAAAGGCCAGCAAAGCCAGCAAGGCCAGCAAAGCGAGAAAAGTTGAAAGCTAATGAAAAGTGGCGGGAGATCCTCGCACAGCGACCCGGCTTATAAAAAATTTGCTAGTTTACCCACGTAGCGGAGGGGAGCGAGCAGAGGATGTCCCGGCACTTTTTATCCTATTACCTTTCTCGCCTTGCTTGCCTTGCTTGCTTTTCTCGCATCTACGGTTTTATATGTGTCCCCGTCTTTCCACGCAGGGCCGCGAGGCATTTGGGGATGGACGTGATGATCGCTTCTTTGCCGCCGTTTTCCAGAAAATTGAGGCACGCCTCGATCTTGGGTTTCATGCTTCCGTCGGCAAATTCGCCGTTGGCAAGATGCATCTCAATTTCCTTGGATGACATTTGCGTGATTGCGCGCTGATTCGGGCCGCCAAAGTCGATGTACGCGTACTCAACGCCCGTCATGATCAAAAGCGTTTCTGCCCCGACCTCATTTGCAAGCAGGGCGCTTGAGCGGTCTTTATCAACAACTGCCTCGATTCCGTAATACTTATTGTATCTGTTGAGGCTGATAGGCACGCCGCCGCCGCCTGCAGCGATAATGATATGACCTTTTTCAAAAAGGAGTTTGATCGTCTCCTTTTCCTGAATGTCAATGGGTTTAGGGGAGGGGACCACCCTTCGCCATCCGCGTCCGGCATCCTCTTTGAGAACCCAGCTTCGGGCAGCCATCAACTCCTGAGCATCCTTTTCACTGTAAAACATGCCGACAGGTTTTGAAGGGCTGTCAAACGCCTTGTCGTGCGCATCTACATAAACCTGTGTGACGATTGTTGCGACGGGTTTTTTGATTCCCCTTTCGCGCAGACAGTTTGTTAAAACCTGCTGGATCATGTAACCCATGCCGCCCTGCGTGTCTGCGACGCTGATATCCATCGGGAGGGGATAAACCGATTTTGAGGCTATTTCGCTTCTTAAGATCGCGTTGCCCACCTGCGGGCCGTTGCCGTGGGTGATGAGGATTCGCTCGTAGCCATTCACCACCAGTTCCGCCACATGCTCCATGCTTTCATGCGTGGAGAAAAACTGCTCTGTAATCGTTCCGCGCAGACCCGGCTTGCTGATGGCATTGCCGCCTAATGCGATTACTATGCTGGGTTTTTTAGTCATAATCTTAAATCACAAATTACAAATCCCAAATCACAAACAAATTCCAAATTACAAATTCCAAACAAACGGATCATTTTATGTTTGTAATTTGTATATTTTGTATATTGTGATTTGTGTATTGTTTGTAATTTGTAATTTGTAAATTGGAATTTTATCATAGTCCCGGTGTCCTCATGAACTTCCCCTGCATATCAACAATCAGTCCCCGCGCCTTTCCTATCCGGTTGAGCATGCTCATCCCGTCTGCCGGCCCCATGACGAAAACGCCATACGCAACACCCTGTGCCAGTGCAGCTTCGTCCATGATGATTGTCGCGCCCTTGCATGCGGGTGAAACAGCCTTTTTGGAACGGTAGTCGATGAGCGGCCTCCCCCTAAATTCGGCGGCGCTGATTGTTGCAATCCCTGTGTTTGAAAGGGTGAGATCTAAGGCATGGCGCGCATAAGCAGAGGAGTCCTCCTGAACCTGTATTGACCACGGGCCGTAAAGGGACCGGCCGATGCCGCGAAATACGTTTCCAGCCCTGACCATCGCGTTTTGCATTTTCGCCGCATAAATGAGAGTTATCATGTAGTCAGCCAGATAACCTTCCATGACAGGATCGAATCTGACCTCCATCCCCGAGTTTTTCAAATCGACGGTTGATGCCTTTTCATCCACAGAATAAGATTTGTGATCGCCGTTCAAGACCACGATATCAAAAGCACCTTTTGTCCACTCGGAGATCTTTTTGGCCTTCTTAAAGGCGTCGGACACCGGCCAGCTGACCTGCATTTTTCCTTTGCCGCTGTTGGCGTTGAGCCTGGCCACCTCGCTTGCCGGATTTGCCGCATCGAGCAGATCATAAACCTTTTCCGCCTCGGCGACGACCAAATCAGCAAGTTTCTGAATGTTGGCGGCATCGGCGGGCCAGCCGATAATGATCATCGATCCGTTGATGCGTCCCTTGATTGAAAAATTCTGCTGAAATTGTTTGGGTGCTGTTTCCTGTGCGTTCGATGTGGATGCAAAAATAAAGAAGCAAAGAAGCAAAGAAAGCTCGAAGCTCAAAGGTGAAAGCTGAAAGGGCCACCATTTCCTTTGAACTTTGACCTTTGACCTTTGACCTTCTAGCTTCTCGCTTCTAGTTTCTAGCCTCTCGATTCTAGTCTTTCGCCTCTTCCCGCTTCTTTTGAGAAAGATCATTCCCCCCCCTGTCTAATCCCACAATCGGCGGCGGCTCAGATTCGTAATTTGGACGGCCGACCTGAAAGTCTCTCGAAGTCGAAAGATTGCCCTCTTCATCAACAAAGACGCCCTTCACTTCAGGATGCCGCTGAACAAATGTGGGCGCCGATTTCGGCCCCATTGAATAAAGTGCAACCGCAAATGCAGAGACGGTCATCGAATCGCCACCGAAGACCGTTACGTTTTTATAGCCGTTGGAAACGGATTTATCTTCATTCGAACCATTAAGGATCGCGGACATCGTCTCGGCTGTCTGGCTCGCCACTGCCTTGTTGGAAAAGCTGTAGACAACGGCGCGGTAGGCGTTGGTCGCATTGGGATTCGGGATGCTCACAGACACATTCCACGGCGTGTAGATGTCGCGCCCGACATTGCGATTGACATTGCCGATTTCAACCTTCGCATTGGCAATATTTTCTAACACGATTTTGTTTATTGCCATATCAACCAGATACGCGGGCCAGACGGTGGCAACATCGATTTTCATGTCATTGTCCTTAAATGCAAAGGTCTTCTTTTTGAAATCAAGCGCGATTCGTTTGTAGCCCTCTGTGATATCGAATTTGCCGCCGGTCATTGCGGCAAGAGCTCTGGCCTTTGAAATAAAATTGAACAACTCATCGCTCAGTTCGAGCCGTTCGCCTTTCGAAAGGCTGTTGATTTTTGAAATCTCGCCATTAGGAGGGCCGTTGATTTCCATATCGAGACGGCTCAGGTCGGAAAGGATCTGGCCGATGACGGACTGTATGCGTGTCTCTTCTGACTGGTCACCCACGACGGTAATCGTTGCGGAGATTCCGTTTGAGAGGGGCATGTTCTGGATAAACTGGCGAGTGATGGGGCCGGTTGGAACAGGCTCTGCCTTGGTTTTGGCGCGTTTTGCAGACAATGCCGGGCTCAAAAGAACGAACGATGCTGCGATCAACATGCATACTGCCAAAATCGTCTTTTTCATGTCGCCTTCCTTTGTTTGGTTTGCCCACACACATGCATATGCATAGGTGTGGGGGGTTGTGCCAATGTCATCGGCAACTTCAAATTAAAGTTGCTAGATTATTTCCCCTCCTTTGTAAGGAGGGGGTAGGGGAGGTAGAGCCTTACACGTATCTACCCCACATTAATCCTCCCCTTACAAAGGGGAGGAACTTATAAAAACACCTTTTTCAGATATCTCCCGGTGTGCGAGCGCGGATTTTTTGTGAGTGCTTCAGGCGTACCCTCAGCCACAACTTCGCCGCCCGCGTCCCCTCCTTCAGGACCAAGATCTATACAATAATCGGCAGATTTTATAACGTCAAGGTTATGTTCAATGACGATCACGGTATTTCCGCGATCAACCAGACGATTCAAGACATCTAACAGCTTTTGTGTGTCGTCGAAATGAAGTCCCGTAGTCGGCTCGTCCAGAATGTAGAGCGTGCGTCCGGTCTCGCGCCTTGACAGCTCGCGTGAAAGTTTGATCCTCTGGGCCTCTCCGCCGGAGAGTGTCGTGGCCGACTGTCCAAGTTCAAGGTAACCCAATCCGACATCTAGAAGCGTTTCCAATTTGTGGCGGATTGCCGGTATGTTTTCAAAAAACTTGTGCGCCTGAGTGATCGTCATCTTCAAGACATCGGCAATTGATGTGCCCTTGTACTCAATCTCCAGTGTCTCGCGGTTGAAGCGCTGGCCTCGGCAGACCTCGCACTCGACATAGACATCCGGCAGAAAATGCATCTCAATCCTGATGATCCCGTCTCCCTCGCACGCCTCGCAGCGCCCGCCCTTGACGTTGAAAGAGAAGCGTCCCGGTTTATAGCCTCGCGCCTTGGATTGCGGCAGTTGCGTGTAGAGATCGCGTATGAAAGTGAAGACGCCCGTGTATGTGGCAGGATTGGAACGGGGGGTCCTGCCAATCGGTGTCTGATCTATGTTGATCACCTTGTCGAGCTTTTCCCAATTAATGATGTCATTCATGCTGCCGGCCGTCTCTTTGGAGCGGTAGATCCTCTGCATCAGACCGCGATACAGCGTTTCATTGATGAGGGTAGATTTTCCCGATCCTGAAACGCCCGTGATGCAGGTCATGATCCCAAGGGGAATTTGAACATCGATCCCTTTGAGGTTGTGCTCGCAAGCACCGCAAATGACGATCTTTTCCTGAGATGTCCTGCGCTTCTTTGGAATTTCAATTTTCTTTTTGCCGCAGAGATATTGACCCGTAAGAGATTTCTCATTGGCCATGATCTGCTGAGGCGAGCCCGTTGCCACGACATATCCGCCCTGAACTCCGGCGCCGGGCCCCAGATCTATGATGTGATCGGAGGATAAAATTGTTTCCCGGTCATGCTCGACAACAAGCACGGTGTTTCCAAGGTCGCGCAGTTTGATGAGAGTTGAGAGCAAACGGTCGTTGTCGCGCTGATGCAGGCCAATGGATGGCTCATCCAGGACGTATAGCACGCCGGTGAGCGCTGAGCCGATCTGCGTTGCGAGCCTGATGCGCTGATCCTCGCCGCCTGCCAGCGTCATGGAGGAGCGGTCAAGTGTGAGGTAATCGAGGCCGACGTCCGTTAAAAAACCAAGCCGCTCCCGGATTTCTTTGAGTATCCTGGATGCAATCTGCTGCTCCTTTTTTGACAGATTGAGCTTGTCGAAGAATGTCAGCGATTCGCGAATCGGAAGCGCTGCAACCTCGGCGATATTTTTATCCCCAACGAGGATGTGAAGGCTTTCCTCCCGGAGTCTTGATCCCTTGCATGTCGGGCAGGCGCGAAAATTCATGAAGCGTTCGATATCCTCGCGTATGTAGGAAGAGTCGGTTTCCCGCCAGCGTCGCTCAAGCTGGGGAATAACGCCGTCAAAGGGCGTCTGATAGAAGTGACGCCTTTCGCCTTCTTCGTAGAAGAATCTGATTTTTTCGCCTTGGGATCCGTGGAGAATCGCATCCTGAATATTTTTTGGCAGATCTTTGAAGGGCGTGTAGATGTCAAAACCGTAATGCTTTGCAAGCGCCTCGCAGGTGTGGATGTAGTGCGTCGATGTCTTTGTCCTCCACGGGACAATTGCCCCTTCGCGCAGGGACAGATTTTTGTTCGGGGTGATGAGATCGGGGTCGAAATATTGCCTCGTGCCAAGGCCGTCGCAATCGTGACACGCGCCCCGGGGACTGTTGAAACTAAAGAGCTGCGGCACGATTTCGGGATAAGATATCTGACAATAGATGCACGCGTGTTTTTCTGAAAGGAGCAACGTGTTCGTCATTGCGAGCCCGCCAGGATGTGTAGCACCCCCCTTTTGCAAAGGAGGATGTGGGGGGATTTCATGAGATTGCTTCGTCCCCTTCGACTCACTACGTTCGCTCGGGGTCCTCGCAATGACATCGGAACCTAATGCCACTTTTACCAGTCCCTCACCGTATCTCAATGCCGTCTCCAGAGAGTCTGCCAGACGCGTCTTGATCTCCGGCTTGACCGTCAGGCGATCCACGACAAGATCGATGTCGTGTTTTTTCTTCTTGTCGAGTTCAATCGGCTCTCCTAGTTCCTTTTTCTCGCCATCCACAATGACGCGGATGAATCCCTCTTTTGCAAGTTTTTCCAGTTCTTTTGCGTATTCTCCCTTCCTACCGCGAACTATTGGCGAGAGTATCGTGAAGCGGCTTCCTGCCGGAAGGTCAAGGATCTGATCCACCATTTGTGAGATCGTCTGCGCTGCGATTGGCCTTCCGCATTTGTAGCAATGAGGCCGGCCGACGCGCGCAAAAAGCAGACGAAGATAATCGTAGATCTCGGTTGAGGTGCCGACCGTTGAGCGGGGATTTCTGGATGTCGTCCTCTGTTCTATGGAGATGGCAGGCGAGAGGCCCTCAATCGAATCGCAGTCGGGTTTCTCCATCTGCTCCAAAAACTGGCGGGCGTAGGCGGAAAGAGATTCTATGTAACGGCGCTGCCCCTCGGCATAAAGGGTATCAAACGCAAGGCTCGACTTGCCCGACCCGGAAAGCCCTGTAATCACGACAAATTTATTCCTTGGGATCGTAATGTCGATGTTTTTTAGATTATGCGTCCTTGCACCTTTTATAATGATGTCTGAAATAGCCATAAACACCTATTTTTAAATGCTGATGATAGGATTTGCAAGAAATTCCGTGAATGTGAGGTGTCCGACACTGGTTGTCAGACACTCTCACCCTCCTGGCGCCACATCGAGAGATCAATGTATTGCTGAACATCGTAACCGATGCGGGTATCGTCACCATAGCCATTACCGATAACATTCTCCCCCTTTGTAAGGGGGAGTTAGAGGGGGTAGACCTATTTTAGGGTCATCGATCTCATTGGTTTTTATATTTCTCCCAAATGACTATAATATTGACTACTAGTCATTATAATAATATCATTAATGGCATGGAAAAGAATATCATGCTCAAGGCCTTTGGGGCTCTGGACCGCGAGCTTCGAGAAAAGGCTCAGATCCTTATCGGCGGCGGGGCTGCAATGCTCCTGGCACACCATGTCCCGCTGTCCACGATGGATATTGACGGCGTGCTTTTTAAATCCGCCCTGACACCTGCACAAATGGATCCCCTTATCAAAAAGGTGGGAAGCGAGCTCAAGATCGGCGCCCACTGGTTCAATGACTACATCAACACCTTCACATACACCATACCGCCTGATTTCCGGTCGCGCCTCGTGACGGTTTACAAAGGGAAGATGCTCACCGTTTTGGCCCTCGGAAAAGAAGAGCTCCTCATCATGAAGTGTTTTTCGGGCAGGGAAAAGGATGTTGGTCACGCGAGGGCGCTGATCAAAAAAGGTGCCGACATTGATTTTGTGGAATCGCATCTTGGAAAATTGGAAGAGAAGGGGCTTCCCGGCGCTAAAGAAGCAAAGAGTTTCCTGCGGGATATAATAGATTCCATGGAGGCGTAAGATGCTTAAAGGACCTCCATCACAAGATCATTTGAGCCGGCTCTATCATGAGCTAAGTAGAATCGGTGCTTCGTGCGCGGGGAGTTATAGAAGATGGCCGTATGGTAAACCTGATTATGTCAGGCTTCTTGTGCTGGCCTCTGAGATGTTGCGCTACGATCCCCGATTGATGACGATTCTCGTTCAGTACTGTCTTTGTCATTTTCGAGAAATCAATCCCACCGCAATAAGAGGTTTTTATGCAGAGATAGAGACACCGCAGGTATGGGCCGTCATTACGGAGTTTGTCAAAGTGGCGACGGATGAAAAGGAAGCCATCTATTGGGCCGAATATTTGCAGCAGGGTCTAAGACCAGCTCCTCTTCAATTTCTTTATCATTATTTATATCTCCCCGGAAGTCATCTGGCTCAAAGGGCAGTTGAAACAGGACTTTGGGAATATAAAAAGTGGGGATTCCTTGCGTGCGAGCGCCCGACGATAGATGAGCGAAACAAGAAAACTGCGGGATCGCTCGATCGTAACTCTCGTCTCAATGTCCTAAGAAAGCTCATAAAGGAGAAGGGGAAGATTTCGCTCACAGATTATATGACCGCACTAGATCATTCCATCTCGCGCCAGCAGGCGCTTATTGATCTAAAGTCGATTCCCGGAATTGTCTGCAAAGGACACGGCCGCGGCGCAAATTGGCGCTTGTAAACGGCTTTGGTTTGGGGTCAGGCTTGCATTATTGCATATCGATCGTCAACTCTCTGATTTTCCACGGGATTTCTTCAACTGATCCAATAAAAACGATAATCCATAAGATATCAATTATTTAGAAATGAATGTGCAATAATGCAAGCCTGACCCCATCACAAAAAACTACACAACTTTTCGGCCTGCCCGCCGATAAGACCTACGAAAAGTGGGGAGTGCAATAAATTACCGTAGTCAGTCATTAGCGGCCTGTTGCCCAAATAGCTTTTTGGCACGCGGTTCATACTTCAACAGCCTCCATCACATAGAGCAAATTTGAAAAAAGTCTGTCTCGAACAAAGTTATTAAACTCTGCTATTAGCG
>Ga0315276_10000464_pt1 | contig 35270 bp, 22 predicted proteins | sample YL17G05_0_MG_FD_204542 | JGI IMG/M metagenome (GOLD analysis project Ga0315276, IMG submission 204542) | Sediment microbial communities from Yellowstone Lake, YNP, Wyoming, USA - YL17G05_0 | ecosystem: Environmental > Aquatic > Freshwater > Lake > Sediment | place: USA: Wyoming | collected...
CGCCAGAGCAAATTCACTTGGCTCACCGGATGATTGATGCCGGAGGCAGCCTGATTCTGGGACATCATCCCCACGTGATTCAGGGGATCGAGCGTTATCAGAATGGAGTAATCGCTTACAGTCTGGGCAACTTCGTGTTCGACATGTGGCAGAAAGAAGTTCGTCAGACTATGATCCTCAAGTGCGAATTGACACCCGGCGGAAAGATCAACTACGAAGTTATTCCCGTTGTGATAAATCTCCAATGGCAACCGGAGATCATGAAAGGCGAAGCAGCCCGGAAACGGTCGGAGGATATCCGCCGGCTTTCCAATAAGGTCTCAGTTGATACGTCAGATAAACGATATCGCGCCGAACTGCGCAGCAGGGAAAAGGCTTATCGTCGGGATGTCCTTCGCTGGTATCTGGCACACTTGCACCGATATCAACCCGGCCGTCTCGCGGCAAACCTCGGACGCGTGGTAAGGCGACGCCTGTTCCGGAGTGCATAAGAGATCAGCAGCGACAAAGTTGACTGAAAGTAACGGCAGCTTGAATTGGTTTTGTACTTGACCGTGTGAATCGGCATATCTACCGTATTCGCCATGTGGAGGCGTCGTGTATCCGTTCTTTGCTAAATATCTGCTCTACTATCCGATTCAGGTCTTTCGCGGAGAAAAGGTGGGTCAGTATCTCAAGGAAGTCCGTGAGTTCAACCACCTGAGCCGGTCGGAGATGGACAAGACCCAATGGGACAAACTCACGTCGCTCCTTAACTGCGTTTACCATAATAATCGTTACTATCGAAAGCTCTTCGAAGACCACAATCTCCATCCCGACCATATCCGTTCATGGGAGGATTTTCGGAAGGTGCCGTTCTTGACCAAGGGCATTATCCGTGAACGAGGCGAGGTGATGCTTTCCAGCGAGAAGCGGCGCCTGGACTACCGGAAAACGTCAGGTTCCACCGGTATGCCGCTCACTTTTGTTAAGGACCGGGTCGCGCTGGCTTACATGAATGCCGTCATGCACGACGTGTACAGTTGGCACGGCATTGATATTGGGGATCGCTGCTGCCGCATCTGGGCTATTCCCAAAGGGACAAAGAAACGGTTGTCAATTTCCCTCCGCGACCGACTTCAGAATCGTCGACGTCTGAATTCGTTCGATGTTTCTGATGCTTCCAGTCTCGAGTTCTTTCACAACATGCTCAGGTTCCACCCCAGGTTCATGATGGGGGTCCCAAGCTACATCACGGAGTTCGCCAAGAGGGTGCGCAACGCTTCACTTAATCCGGCGGATATTGGACTGAGGGTAATAATCAGTACCGGTGAAATCCTCTACCCTGCGCAGAAGGAACTGATGGAGAAATCGTTTGACTGCCCGATCGCCAATGAATACGGGACCACCGAATGCGGCATTGTCGCCTTTGCCTGTCGCGAAGGCGGCATGCATCTCATGACTCACAATCTGGTAGTCGAAGTAATCGATCCGGAGACCGGCGCACTTGTTGAACCAGGCAAGCCGGGTGAGATTGTGATCACCGAGCTTCATGGTTTTCATATGCCGTTCATACGCTATCGACTGGGTGATACTGTTACCGTCTCGTCCAGACCATGCCATTGTGGTTTACAGTCACCCTGCCTGGAGCATATTGAAGGTCGACTTGAAGACATGATTCAGACACCAGACGGCCGAAAAGTGGCTGGCGGAATGCTGTACTACACACTCACGGAGGGCATCCAGCAGTTCAAAGCTATCCAGCGAGCTGTTGACCGACTGGAAGTGTTCATTGTCAAGGGACCGTCCTTTTCTGACGCGTGGCTGGCCGGAGTTAGAAGACAGTGGCGCGACTATCTGGGCGAAGCCATGAAAATCGACTTCCGGTTCGTGGATCATATCCCCGCCGACAGAAGCGGAAAAATGCGATATTTCGTCCCGGAATTCGATCCTGACTACATCGAATCATCGGCAAAGAAAAGCCCGAACCCATGATTGGGCATCCCGGTCCGTGGACCGCGAATTGAACAACTGGTCACAAAGGGAACAACTATCAGCGACATCATAGGGAGGCAAATCCAACGCATCGGTCATAACTTCTTGGTGTGTCGCGAGTTATGATTTGTTATCTTCCCGGCATCAGCTTTGTCTTATTTCTGTGGAGTATGCTGTTTATGAACCGAATCGGAGTTGCCATGAGTCGCCATAGCTGTCAGATGAAAGCCAAGTCGTTATTTTCTGCCACAGTTGTCTGGGCGGGCGCTGTCATGTTGCTCGGCGCCACGGACTGCGCGAGGGCCAGCCTGGTGGCTTCGCGTGCTACACCGACCTCGGTGACGCTTACCTGGAATGCGCCTGGCGATGGTTGCAGCGGTACAGTCTCGCAGTATGATTTTCGATACGCGACTGCCATGATTACTGAAACCAACTGGGTTTCCGCGCTGCAAGTTTCAAACGAACCCAGCCCGCTGGCTGCCGGTACAGTACAGACTTTGACGATCACCGGTCTGTCTCCGAACACTGCTTACTACTTTTCAGCAAAGGTAGCCGATCAAGTCCCAAACTGGTCGGTGCTTTCCTCGGTCGTGATGAAGACGACGCCGTCTGATACAACGCGACCGGCGGCGGTTATTGACCTGGCCGCCAACGCTTCGGGCGCCGGAAGCATCAGCTTGACTTGGACCGCTCCGAGTGATGACGGTGGGGTCGGCACTGCAACAACCTACGACATCAGGTACTCCGTGAGTATGATCACCAGCGCCAACTTCACTGCTGCTACTATGGGACCAGTATCCCAGCCCCGAGAGTGGTCGGAAGTATCGAGACCTTTGTTGTGACCGGTCTGGCGTCCGGCACCCTTTACTATTTCGCTTTGAAGGCGGCAGATGAAGTATCAAACTGGTCCGTTCTGTCCAATGTGGCGGGCCGTGCTACCAGCAGCACCGTTGACACTACTCCACCCGCGATTATCACGAATCTGACCGCCCTGTAGTGCGGCATGGTTCACATTGCAATACGTGCATCTCATGGAGTCGAATTCCGGTCCCTGGATCGGGACTTCAACCTCAATTGGCAGAATCGACAGAGTTCTTCTGTACCCGCGAGCTTTCCAATTTGAGAATCTTTGCGAGAAAAGCCTGAGCCGCGAGAGCGGCTCCGCGGTCAGTGAAGTGAGCCGCGTCCGCGAAGTACTCAGAAGACTTGGGAATGGCAGTGTTAATGTCAACGACCGGGATATCGTACTGAACGCCCAGTCGAGTCACTACTTCATTCGTCCGTGTCTCTGTTTCCATCAAACAACTTTCGGTCTTGCTTGGTGACAACTTCCTCCAGGCGATGAGGAGGGCACGCTCCTCTTCCGTGTCACCGCTCCTTATCAGGTTGGCATGGGTAGCGAATATTATCTCGCTTCCGCCGGCACGCACCTTCTGCGCAAGGTCTTCGAGCTCTTTTCTGAAGGCAGCTACCTTTTCGGGGGGGACACTCGAGTGAACCCAGTCCGTCGGATGGTTTCTGACTGCTCGGGTGATCAACCATTGACGGACGTAAGTCTGCACCGACTGGGGAGCAAGCCGCTTGTAGAAGTCCCGGAACCGGCCGCTTATCCGCGGTTTGAACTGGAAGCCTGGATCGCGTGTCGGCTGCGGCTTCCAAGCAGGCGGCGCTTCTTCTGCTTCCATGATAAACGAGGGGGTTGGGTAATAGATGACGAAATCGGGACTAAATTTCCGGAGCCAGGTATCGAAGTAGTAACCAATCCGGGAAGGGGAGATTCCGGGGATTGCTGTATTCAGAACCTGATATCGGCCGGGGCGTTCCTTTTCAAGCAGAGCCTGCAATTGGGCCGGGTACTCCATGCCCGGCGACTCATACAGGCCGAATGTCTCTGAAGCACCGACTGTAACAACTCTGATGACTCCCCTGGGCTTCTCCATGGTTATCTCGGATCCCCGGAAACCGTGACTATTGATATGCCATTTCTGGAAGCGGCCGTTCGGACGAAGATGATAGCCCAGTGAGTCGGTTACGAACAGCATCTCTTCGCTGTATTCGCCTCGGAACGGAGCTTGCCAAGTAAGCAGGTCATCAACACGGGCGCACAGTTCAAGCACGATCAGGGCGAGCACAAGCTGTGCTACCCAGAAGACAGACCTCTTTACTACTGCCGTGATCTTCATACTTCTTCGCTAGAACTGGGCATAAATGAATGTCTCGGCGCCAGAGCCGTAGAAGGCAGTGAAGTAAAACAACACTGCATACACTATTGTCTTAATCCAGACCAGCGAGCGCGGAAGACGATAGACGCTCTCGATACCGACAGTCATGAGAGCCGTTTCCACCAACAGGTACAAGCCACCGAATTTCAAGAGTGGCAGGAGCAGCGAAAGATCAACCGCACCTTGCCATTGCAGCAACGACGTGGTCATGGTCCAGACCTGGCCCAGTGATTCTGAGCGGAAAAGGAGCCACCCAAAACAGACTAGTTGGGCAGTTACGAGAATCTTGATTGTTTTCCGCGCGGTTTTGGGCAAGTGATGCCGGAACCATCCGCCGTTGTGTTTCATGACCGGCTGCAGAATCCGGTGACCGATCAGTAGAAGTGCCCAATATACGCCCCATAGGACAAAGGTCCACGAGGCCCCGTGCCACAAACCGGCGAGTGTCATGGTAATCGCCAGGTTGCGATAAGCGTTGGGCAGGCTTTTGAACGCCCCTCCCAGGGGAAGGAAAATGTAATCACGCAGCCAGGTCGACAGGGTGATGTGCCAGCGTTGCCAGAAATCGCTGGGACTGAGCGCAAGATAGGGCTGACGGAAATTTTCGGATAGTTCGATCCCCAAACATTTGGCGCAGCCTCTGGCAAGATCAGTGTAGCCCGAAAAATCGCAGAATATCTGAAGGGCAAAGCCATAGGCCCCGATCAGGGCCTCAAACCCGGACGGCTCAGCCTTACCAAAGACCTGGTTCACCAGCAGGGCAATATTGTCTGCTACAAACACTTTCTTGAAAAGACCCCAGAGGATCAGATGCATTCCCTCTAACATCTGCTCTTTGGCGGCTCGATTTAGAGAAAGCAATTGGGGGAGGAAGTTCTTGGCACGTTCAATTGGACCGGCCACGATCGTGGGGAAGAACGAAACGTGCAGGGCATAATCAACCAGTCGACGGGTCGGCTTCAAGTGTCCGCGATAGACATCGGTCGTGTAGGTCAGAGTTTTGAAGGTATAGAATGAAATACCCAGAGGCAAGATGATATCGAGATGTTGTTGGCTACTGTTCCAGCCCAGCGTAGCGAAGACGGAGTCGACTGATCCCAAAACGAAATTCGAGTACTTGAAGAACCCCAACATCGCAAGCTGGGCAATCACACAGCCCGCGAACCAGTACTTCCGGTCGGCATCACTGTTTCCTGATTCCGGTGCAATCCTGTGCGCGGCGTAGTAATCGATGATGATTGCCGTCCATAAAAGGGGTAGGAATCGCCAGTCCCAGTAGCCGTAGAATACGAAGCTGGCCAGAAGCAGGAGCACTCTCTGCCACGATAGGGGTGACAGTCGTGTCAGAATCAGAACAGCCGAAAAGAATACTGCAAAAGCCACTGAATTGAACAGCATATACTCAGCGAATATCGGTTAGTTTCAAAGGAAGATCAATCTTGTTGTCGTTCTCGATCAGCCCTTATCTGAAGCCCGATATTAGGGTCAGAAAGGTGGGCCCGAGCCCTGCGTCAAGAGACGGGGATAATCAGCGAATCACGACAAGTTTGCCGCTTGCATTGGTTCCTTCGACAAACCACAAATAGACACCGGAGGCGACGGCATTGCCAGATTGATTAGTCCCGTCCCAGATAATATCCTCGCCGGAATCATCGATCCACTGCCTGACCACGTTGCCTGAGGCGGTGAGTATTAACAGGCTGGCGTGAATCGGGATGGAAACAAACGTCACAAACGGGGTTTCGGCAGGTCGGAACGGGTTTGGGTATGGGTGAGTCTCGCCAGTCGATAAACTTTGAACGGTTGTGCCGCCGGCAATATTTGACATTCCTGACCAGACGAAGTCGGCATTGCGACTTCTGAGTACGAAACGGTAACTGGTCGACCTGTCCAGCCCGGTGACCACGATCTGCTCTTTCTCACCGGCCGGTTTCGGCTGGGGAGTGCCGTCGAAACGCACTGTCCCGGACAGGATCGCTGTCGTAATTGAGTCGTGGGAGTACTGCAGGAGATAGCCTGACGCCCGTCCTCCTGTTCCGATGGCCGGGGCTGTCCAGCTAAGAACTACTTCGGCAGGGGTTGATCTGACCACTTCGAGGTCGGTAACACTAGTAGGTGGAGTTGAAACGTCGCTGGAGTGAGTACGCCGGGTCACTACACTCGACACGGGAGACCAGTTATACGTGTCGTCGGCTGTTTTGATCGCAAAATAGTACTCCGTGGAGGGAGTCAGACCGGTTACGACCAGGGTTTCCAGACTGCCGGGTTCTTTCGGGGGGGGAATGCTGTCTGCCAGGGCGGCCGAATACCAATTTTCTTCCGTTATCGGAACAGGGGCGTAGCGGATATCGTACTGAACGACCGTTCCGCCGCTGTTGTCACCGGGGGCTGTCCAGCTGAGCATCACTGTAGATGCGCTGGAGGCCGAGCAGACAAGTTCAGCTCTGGCCGATACGGGGATCAGACCCATCGTCGCAGTGATAACCAGCCCCAGTCTGAAAAGACTGCTGACCGCCGGTGTAAACAGATTCATCAAGAGCTTCATAATCATCAATCAAGACCGTCGGCGTCCTGGTGATGTCCGAGTAGCGTTTTCCGGTAGTCGGCGCTCCAGCCCCCGGACATCATAGCAGACTATCGGCTGCTGCCAACACTGTCAACTAACACAACTAACTGCGAAGCCGATTGTTCAGCCACTTTATACTTATTTCGACACTCCAACCCCCATTCCTTAGCCGCCCGATACCGAGGATAGGGGAGTTCAAGTTTCCGACTCGACTTCCGACTCTGACAAAGTGCCCAGCAGATTCGTCAGGGTCAGTCTAGCCCATACCGCCAGGGTCGGCATCGATCAGACTTCAGGACTGAATACCTGCGAAGTGACACATTTTCATCTTGTCGGGATCAGTTGGCCTATCTATGTTGGCGCGTGTTCTTACGTTGGAAACACGAGGATAAATGGCAACCAGAGTCACTCTAATTGTTGGCGCAAGACCGAATTTCATGAAAGCGGCCCCTTTGGTCAGAGCGCTTCGCAAGCACCCTGATCGTTTCAAGCCGTCGCTGATTCACACTGGCCAGCACTACGATGCCAAGCTCTCGCAGCTCTTCTTTGACGAGCTGAAAATGGAGCCGCCGGATGTCTATCTCGGCGTGGGTTCTTCGACTCACGCCCAGCAGACGGCCAGCATCATGATAGACCTGGAGAAGCTGTGGATGAAGGATTCTCCGGACCTGGTGGTGGTTTTCGGCGATGTCAATTCAACTATGGCGGCGGCGCTGGTGGCGGCCAAGCTCCAGATCAAACTGGCCCATGTCGAAGCCGGTCTGCGCAGCTTCGATCACTCCATGCCGGAAGAAATCAACCGGATAGTGACGGATCGACTGTCCGATTACCTGTTTGTGTCCGAGCAGTCCGGCCTTGATAATTTGGCCGCCGAAGGTGTTCCTGTCGGCAGAGTTTTCTTCACCGGAAATATCATGATCGATTCTCTCGTTGCCTCGCTTGAGGCGTGCGAGAAGTCGGACACACTTGAACGATATTCCCTGCGGCCGGGAGAGTACGCCGTTGTTACCATGCACCGACCTTCCAATGTTGACGATACCAACCTGCTGCGGCAATTGCTGGAGTTAATGAGCGATGTGGGTCGATCGATTCCGATTGTTTTCCCGTGTCATCCCCGCACTCGGAAGGAAATGGAACGGCTGGGTACCCCAATTGCCGATGATTCGGGGCTGCAAATAATCGAGCCTATCGGTTATCTTGAGTTCCTGCGACTGCAATCTCAGGCGAAGTTCGTTCTGACTGATTCCGGCGGCATCCAGGAAGAGACTACATACTTGCAGATCCCCTGTATCACTATGCGGAACAATACTGAGCGACCTTCAACGACCGCAATCGGCAGCAACGTGCTGACCGGTCCTGATCCGGCGAAAATTCGAAAGGCGATTAAGGGTATTCTCGACGGCAGCCATAGACGGGGTACGATACCGCCGTTGTGGGACGGGCGCACGGCGGAACGGATTGTCAATCATCTTCTGAACCTCTGTCCCTGAAGCGTCGGCAGCAGACGCCTTGAAGTTTCAAAGCCTTGCCGGGAGTCTTATGGCTCTGGCTAGTCAGCAGGCTGTGTTTTCTTGAACGGTTTCAGAAGCAGGGCTATTATGAAGCTTCTCTCCTCGGGGAGAAGCACTCCCAAAGCTAACAGGAGAAGCGGGAACGCCACAATGATGGCCCCGTTGGCAAGAATCGACAGAACCACATTCTCAACTTGTACATATAATGCCAGCAGCGTCAGAAGGAGATACAACGCCAGAGTCTGGCCAAGTCTACGCCAATCGTAGCTCACGTGAAAGAGCTTCTGAGAATTGTAGGTATCGATAGCGAGCCGAACAATGAACGATACGAGCGTAGCGAGCGCGGCGCCGACAGCCCCCCAGACGGGGATGAGTGCAAAACACATGATGAGGTTCACGATCAAGGCGGCGGTAGTGGAAAATGCGATGAGTTTCGTCTTATGCTGGATTAGGAGGCCTACTCCGGCAACGGATATCAGGCCGACTGCTACGTGGGAGACAGCTATGAGCGGTACGATGTGGTAGGCGCTCCAGTACGATGCATCCGCCATCACGCGCAAGGCATCCTTGGCGATGCACGACATACCGAGACTGATTGTCAAAGATCCCATCAGGAAATACGTCGTGACCCTGGCGTACACTTTATGGCCGTCTTCTTGTTTAGCAATCTCAAACATCCTGGTGGTCCAGATGGACCGGAAGGGCGCAGTAAAAAGAGAAGCGACCATCATCCCGAATTTGTAGGCGAGCGCGTAGAGTCCAACGATTGTCAGATCGCCTAAGTAGTTCAGCAGATAATGATCGGCATAGGAGAGTCCAAAAACAGATAGCTCCGCCATAATCAGAGGGGCTCCAAACCGGAGCATCTCCTTGTAAATACCGAAGTCAAACCGTATGCCAGTCTCCCGGAAAGCCGTGTAGGCAAGGTAACCTGCCACGATCGCGGTACCGATCAAACCACTGTAAAGAACTCCCAGAATTCCCATTTTCAGGTACACCAGGAAATATATGTTCAAACCCAACTGGAGTACGAGCTTCACCAGATTAATGATGACAAAGGCGACGCTTCGCTGCTTAACACGGAGAAAGATGAGCGGAATTTCGATTGCCGAGGACAGAAACATCGTGAGGAACATGACGCGAAACGAGGAAGCGTACTCGGCAGTTGAAAAGAGAAGGTTCGAAAACCCTTCGGAGAACAGAATACAACTCAAAGCCGTTATGGCCATGACTGTTACTACGCCGAGAAGTGAAGTGCTGATTACGGCGTGTCTGTCTGCATTGTCCTCATACTTGAAGTAGAATCGCCCCACTGCGGCTGTCATCCCCATGCCTATGGATGTCGACATCAGATCAGTCGTGAGCCCCAGGAGTTCGAGTACTCCATACTCCGCCGGAGTCAGGCACTTGGTGTAGATTGGTATCATTACGATCGTAATGATCCTGCTGATTACGATCCCAACAGCGTAGATTGAGCCGTGTCTTATGAGATGCTTGATCTCGCCGTACATCAGTGCGTGTCCGCAGTTAGGATGAGGTGCGACTCCTGCCGGACTTCTCCCTTCATGAAGTGCGGCGAGCCATCGGGTGAGCGCATGACCGCCCGACTCTCACTTCCCAGCCCATTATCAGACTGGCAATTGCTGTTCCTGGAAAGAACCCTGCTTCCGTTAATATAGTCTCTTGAATACATGACACAGGGTCTTTCCTGTCTCGATCAATCGCGTCTTAACGGGAAACGAATCAGAATGCGCGCGCATCGTTCTAAGCGCTTCACGGTATTGTCCCATTTGACGAAGGCGATATGGCATTTCCCTGAACTGAGAATGAATCAGATCATTAATGTGCCCTCTTTGCTTTTCAGTCAGTTCGGGGCGATCGACAATCTTTTTCAGTATTCTCACTCTGGCTTTAAGATATTGCAGGTCGACGTCCGGCCGGGAGTCTGAAATATTCCCCGGGTGACGTGAAACGACAATGCACGGAACCAGCCGGATAGCGAATGTCCCCTCTCGTTCCAGCTCAAATCGGATACAAAAATCCCTGTCCTCGGCCAGTGTCAAGGATTCATCGAAACGCATATCGTTGAGTATAGAAGTTCTGATTATTGATGCTGGGATAGTGATGAAGTTCATTTCAATCAGAACATCGAGAAGCTTCTGTCTGATAATTCTGAACTCGCCCCCCAACGCTTCGAATTCCAAATGCTCAAGAATTGGAAACAAAGAAAGAAAGCGAACCTGCTCGCCAGTAACGGCATCTTCAGTAATTCTGTCTCCAAATAGAAACCCGATACTTGGATTCTGTTCGAGAAATCCAACTCCATTCACAAGATGTCCTTCTAACCAATAATCATCGGAGTCAAGAAACGCGATGTAATCCCCTCTCGCGTGATCCAGGCCAAAATTGCGGGCACCGGCCGGTCCTTGAGATCGTTCGTTTGCCAGGTATCTGACACGGTGATTCAATTGCTGGTATTCGCTCACAAGAGCCCGAGTATTATCGGTCGAGCGGTCATCGACAACAATCAGTTCATAGTTCTCCCAGTTTTGGCCTACCACACTTCGAAACGCGCGCATTAAGAAAGCTGCGCGGTTATAAGTTGGGATGATCACAGAAACCGATGGCTTGACGCTCATTCTCAGAAACTCGCCAGCGAATCACTTTATGTCTTACTATCAGACGGGTCCGAAGAAGCCTGAGAAGGAGATGAAGTTTCAGACTGGGCGCCTCTTGTTCCTATGACTCGTGCCGGGTTTCCGGCGAGAATACGATGAGGAGGGATAGCTTTGGCACCAACAACTGCGCCAGCAGAGATAATCACACCATCTCCTATTTGCGCCCCGGGCATAATGAAAGCATTAGCCCCAATCCAGACGTCACTTCCAATCACAACCTTCTTATCTTCATATCCTTGTTGATTAATGGGTTTCGACAAATCATCACTCCGATGATTGGTTGACCAGATCATAACACTGGGACCAAGTAAGACGTTATCGCCGAATGTGATACCTCCTGCGCCCTGAAAAAAGCAACAGTCACCGATCGACAAATTGTTCCCTGCCGCAATATTGTGGATATTTCTAAAACGTACTCCCTGCGAAACGCTCAAATTGCGGCCGACTTTGGCGAAGTGCTTCCTGTAAAATCGATATCGGAGTTCCAAACCGAAATTCCCCGGAACTTCTCGCAAAATCCACTGAACGAATCCAAAACGTCCCGGACGATGAGACAAGTCCCAGTATAATTGCTTGAGTAGCTTAATCATTGTCAAACACTCTCTCGGTTAATCTACAGTGTCGACATTTGGAATGCATGCTGAATATTTCATTATCGTTCTCTTCTGCAGTGCAATCAAGTCTGATATTCCTATGGAGGTGAGTCTCCCACACAAGGGATAATTGTCGCGCCATAAGGCAACTCATTGCGTTATCGTCTGTTACGCGAAATGGCGTGAGTGAGCGAGAGAACTCGAAGTCAGCGTCTTTCGGAATCGACGAATCTCAAGCAATTGGTATCTGGTGCTTTCTCGGAGAACGGGATCCAGGTCAGAGAGGAGAAAAATCAGACCGAAAGAGACGCTGCTTGAAAAACAAATTTACACAACTCTTGACATGAGCTCGTCCGCCTTTGAACGCGCTATTCTCTCTCAGGGATTGGTCGAGTTATGATTGCTATTGTGGGATAGATGAGGTACCTTTTCATGTTGATAGGATTGAATTATGAGGGACGCTTCAGAAAATCTGACTACCTACCGCAGAGTTGTGGGCTACTCGGCTTTTGCGCGAAAAGGGTTCAGATCTTGGCAAGAGTGCTGAAACTGGGACTATGAAATAAACAAGGTCATAAGAAAACGCGTTGACTGATCATCGCGGCAATAGCCGCGTCTCGACAGTCTTGCGTCATGCTTTCCCCTTGGAGGTGATGTGTGGCGGCTTTCGACGAACAATCTTTCTGGCGCACCGTGGGTTGGATCGTGCCCAATCTTCAATATTCCATGCAGATTTACAAGGATGAGCTTGAGTCACTCATCAAGCCAGGAACTCATTGGCTGGATCTTGGTTGCGGGCGCAGAACCTTGCCTGTTTACTTCCAGGAAGTCGAGAAACATCTGATAGAAAGTTGTGAAATCGTTGTCGGAATTGACGGCGACCTCCCCTCGCTGTTGGAAAATAGTAGCCTCTCCTGCAAGGTCAAAGGTGATGTCAGCAAGCTGCCGTTTCGCGACAACAGTTTTGATATTGTCTCGGCCAATATGGTACTTGAGCACCTTGAAGATCCTGTTTCTTCATTCAAAGAGCTTCGTAGAGTACTAAGACCTAACGGGTTAATCCTGGTTCACACGCCGAACATCCTTAGTTTCTGGCCTTTGGTTGCCATACTGACCCCGGAGTGCATTAAGAGACCTCTGGTGGGCTACCTTGAAGGACGAAAAGAGGACAGTATCTTCAAAGCGTATTATCGTGCAAACACGGCCAAGAAGATCAGAAAACTGTCTTCGATAGCTGGGCTGAAAGTTAGAAAACTCAGAATGATTGTATCTATCCCCGTTTTTCGCAATTTCAAGATACTGCTGATTCCCGAGCTTATTATCACAAGAGTTTTGATGCTAAAGCCATTTGCGATGTTTAGATCGAACATTATCGCCATCCTCGAACTGGAGTTAATTTCAAAAGGTGTGGAAATTGATAAGAAAATAGTGTAGTGCATATTTCGACGAATCGGTCGGTCTATTCCGAGCGAAGGTGCTGGATCATTCCGAATGATTCCGTCACTGGTCGGAGCGTAGCGACGCGGCTGGTCTTGGTTATGTATCGGCTCGATCCGTCGTAGTTTCAGATTGAGGGTGTGAGCGCTGTGAATGAGTCGATCCAGGATGGCATCGGCGAGGGTGGGATCGCCGATGTTTTTATTGTGCCGGACGATGGGCGAAAATGGTCGAGAACGCGTTCTCAGAGTATTCTCGCTGAAGATGACGGGGGAGAAGTTCGATCGACTCTTGACTGCTGTTGTGTCGAACCGATAGGGAAAGCTGACCCGGAAGTCGGGCCAGCTTTCAGTCAATTCCGTCGGACGTGAGACTGGAAATCAGAAAATCTGCGGCGGTGCGTTATCTTCACTGTACACTTCCACCTCGGTAAGCCACATAATAGATGAATACGATTCCGGCCCCATGTTCGAAGGCTGGTAAATCCTTATTCGCGAGGTTGTAACTAAGGGGAAGTCGGTAGCGGAAATTTGGACATCTTCAGAGGGGCCTGCGACAGTGACGCTAAACCCGGTGGGAGCGCCAGTGGAATCATAAGTGATCACGGTGTCGGGATACGTGGTCGTATCCCTGTTGTCCACTGTGGTCAAGTCGACAAAAGCCGAACCGCTCCATGCCTGAACAATGTAGCTCTGCGATCTCATCCACCGGGATGTGGCCGTATTGTTGGCCCAATAAATCCGCAAGCTCCGCACCACAACGTTCTGTTGAAGGTCTATTTCGACCCAGTGTGGGGAAGCGCTTTGATCGGAGGCCCAGGTTCCTGAAGCTCCACCGCTTGGCGCAATTATGCCGTCAGTCGCACGGGTGGGTGAGTAGCCCGAATAACTTCCACTTACTGTGACCGGCCGGCCAAGAGCGAGATTGCTCGACGGCTGAAATGTGCGGAATGTGTTGTCGCCGCTTGTGGCTTGGTTGTCGGAGGCATCACGGCTTATGACGCGGTAATGATAGACCGTATCCGGAGCGAGCCCCGTCAGGGTGTCAATATGGTTAGTAATCAGGGCGGCATCAAGGGCTGAGAAAGAGCCGTAGGTCTGAGAAAGCCCATATTCTACCTGAGAGGTTGCCGGCTCGTCAGTATTCCAATAGATGTTGCTGGCGGTCGAGCTGGCCAGGCCGACACCGGTCACCCCGCTGATTACCGGTGCCGTGTTGTCAACCCCCGATACGGTCAGGCTCACCGGTAGTTGCAGCGGACTGTTGCCGGCGCCGGTGGCGCTGATTGTGAGATTCGCCGAGTAGCTGCCCGCCGTAAGGCCGGTGATATCTACGGAAACGCTGACATCGGCGCTGCCTGAGCCGATCGTCGGCGTCACATCCAGCCATGCCGCCCCTGACGAGATCGACCAGTTCAGGGTCCCGCTTCCGGCGTTGAAGATGGCCACCAATTGCGCCGGAGGATTTGCGCCTCCCTCCTCAGCCGCAAAGGAAAGCGACGAGGGGTTGCGGCCTATCAATGGCTGGGGGCTGACTGTCCCCTGGACGGCGCCGTAGATTCGCATGGTGTCTATGTCGTAGATCCGGAACATTCTCTCGGTAGCCGAGGGACGGGAAAAATCGCCATTGGCAGCGTTCTGGAAACCCGGATTTACATTTGCATAGGAGTGAATATCGACCCCCCGCCCTTGCCACTGGGCAAAGGTGTTATGTGTTGCATAATAGTTAGCCTGAGACGGAGTCACCCAATCATTCGTACCGGACGCAGCATAATAGAGGTTGGAATCTATGGCATCCCAAAACCGCAACGTGTCCAACCAAGTGACTACACCCCCCGTTGTTCTGTAAAACACATTGTACTTGAACTCGTTGTGCTTATGGGTGTAGGAATAGCCACTTCCATTGAAATCGCCCTGTGCAATCCTACGGTTATAGAAGGTATTATTGTATATCTTGTGGTAGCCGCTTGAATCAACACCGAGCGAAGAGTAGTTGACACAAACACCATTAGGAGAACCCGTCCCGGCAAAGATATTCCCATAAATGCTGGTGTGGTGTGTTCCGCCAAAGATCATCAGACAAGTGCCAACAGTTGAATTGAACACATTGAATCTGAGCGTGTCCCAGGTCGCCCCCCCACTGGAAGCATCATTCACACACTTGAAATATATCGCGTTCGTAGACTGATAACCAAAGAACACATTTGAATCAATGACGCTGTACCGCATACCGTAGAAGTTCATACCGTCGCCATTGGTATAAGAATCAGTCTGCGGCAATGTTACGCCTGTGGCCCCGGAAAACGAATAGACCGTACCAATAGAACAAGCGACTATTCTATTATAGTCATATCCGTCCGGAGGACCGGAGGGCCACGGATCGGACGTACCACCCATCCCCGCTCGTCCGGTGAAGATTAGTGATGGATTTATCCCCCCCCATCCGGCATTGTTAGAAAAGTAACAATGTGAAATCAAACACGAATCCCAACCCTGTTGCATCATCCCGTCGCTGTAATCGGTGAGTCCTCTTCCGTTAAAGTATTTGAATCCCAAACCGACAATACTCACGTTGTCCTGACCCCCGAAAGTGTCCCCCGACTCCAATGGTTTGGACATAATCACACCGGATCGTGTGGCGATTTCCATGTCGTAATTGTCTGGGTCATTGCCCCCATATACCCATGCGATAATGTGGCCGTTGCCGTACCACCACTTTCCGGCAGAGTTCACACTGGCCGAATCAGCTTGCCGCCAAATGAGAGAGTCGTTCTGCCAGAGGCTCGTTGCGTTTCCCGTATTTGCGGGGGTGCGCGTCACGATGTAAACGCTGGTCGCGCCGATCCGAGTCCACCCCGACAGAAAATCCGATCCGTAAATCCACGCGACTCGACTGTCATGTTGTCCCGATAGAAAAGCCGAATCAATGTAACAGGTCTTGTTCGCCCCGGTTCCACTGATTACGTAGAGAGGTTCACGCCAGATGCCGGTTCCGAAAATCGCGGTGTCTCCGTGCTTGAACTTGGTCGTGTCATTCACGTTGGCCAATGTCAACCACGCCTCATCCCACCACGTACCCCGGTAGGTATCATTGCCACTTTTGGAGATATATCGCCTGGTGGCGGCGTTTGCGTCAGAAAACAAACAAAGGAGAAATAAGCTTGCAACAAGGATCCGTCTGAGCATTGAATGGCGCCTCCTATCAGCACTATCAACTTCTGTTACTCTAATAACCATATCGGTCACGAGACGCAAGATTTATACCGATCTGACCCTATTTTGGTTCAGTATCTTCTTGTTTGGCAAAGCGTTATGTGCCTCCGTCAGACCGGGTTCCGGGCCAGGGCGGAGAGACCTGTTCATTATTCGGAATTTGTGCCGGAAATGACCAACGCCGGGCTGATCCGGCACCAGGGTGTCGGACAGCAGCCAGAAGTAGGTAAAGTCTCATATCGCCTCGTCTCTGTGCCCACCCGTGTGTCGGCGTCTCACTTGGGAGAGGTAAACGGCTCGGGCCTGTTTCGGTAGAAACTTGTTTGAGGCCGGTAGACCTACTGAGAACAGTGTGCCACGTTCTGCTTCCTGCTCCTGCTGAAGGTTGACGTTCTGTCGGACGAGTTCGAATCTCTGCTGAGGCACGAAACCATGAACCGCCAAACCGTCCTAACCTAAACGGCCCAGAGTAAAAGGTTCATTCCATTTCCCTCTCTCTGAAGTACTTAAACACCTATAGCTTTCTCTTAATTTCCCGTACCGCTTTCGACGTCCGGCACCTCCTGCTTCGATCAATCTACCTTCACCCACAAAAGTCTCAGCCGAAGTCGGAAGTTGCGCACGAGTATCAAAAAACCATTGCCCTTAGGAAAACTGTGTGATAATTTGAAATCGGTCGTGTCAGAATTAGCTGACGACATATACGGTCAAGTGTACCAAGCGGCTAACCCGCGATGATAAGTTGGAAGGCCTCTGAGTGAGACCAATAGCGTTAGGTAACAAAGCCTTTATAGTCCTCTGCTTGATCGCGTTGATCGGTATCGTAATCGCACTCTATTCAAATTCGACTTTGGGTGTAGGGATCTCGCCAGACTCCGTTGACTATATCTCGACAGGAGAGAATCTGCTGGCCGGCCACGGCTTTGTGAAATTTGATGGCGAACCCTTTGTGCTATGGCCCCCACTCTTCCCGTCACTGCTCGCTATCTTTGGAGCGTTCGGACTGAATTTGCTGGTAGCAGCGCGTTTCATGAATGCTCTCGCCTTTGGGGCAATTATCATCCTCAGCGGGCTTGTATATTTTCGTCTGGTCAAGTCGATTGGCCTCGCTTTGATCGGCGCGCTTATAGTGCTTGTTTCGCTGCCGCTCCTGGAGGTTACGATTTTTGCCTGGACTGAGCCGATCTTTGTTGTTCTCGAACTTCTTGCCATTCATCAAGTACTGTCATTCCTGGAACACCCCAGGCGAGGTCATCTGATTTGGACTTTGGTTTTCGCGTCTCTATGTTGCCTTACACGGTACATCGGAGTGGCGGTAGTGCTGGTTTGTGCTGCGATTATATTCGACTTGTTTACTCCACGGGAGAGGGGCAGGCGTCTTCTTGCGTCCGCAGGCTACGTGTTCATGGCTCTTCTCCCGGTCATGGCATGGTGTGGGCGAAACCGCTTGTTGACCGGTACGTTGACCGGCGAGCGAGGGTTGTCGGTTGATCCGTGGTTGGCTCGTGGGTCGGATGCGCTGAGAACCATGGGGTCATGGTTCGTTCCGTACAGAGTTCCTCCGCCAGTGGTATTTCTATTCTTACTGTCAGGCGCAGGGGTTTTCCTGCTCCTGCAAATGTGGCGACAGAGTAACGAGAAGCAGCGAGGTAGTGACGTGCTCCGGAGGGGTGTAGCGCTGTTAGTGTTGTTCCTATTCTGCTATATGGCGTTACTAATCATCACGCTGCAAAGCGGAGTATTGGTTGAAGGTATCTCTAACCGATTCCTCGCGCCCGTGTTTCCCATAGTGGTGGGCCTGGTGCTGGTAACCGTCGAGAACATGCACAAGTGGATACTATCACGATTTGCTTCCACCACTTGGGTTGGAAGAATAGGGATTGTTGTCATCTGTTGCTGGCTGGTCCTTCCCATAAGCCGGGCGGTGGCGTTCGTGAAGGAACATCGACTGCACGGCGCGGGAGGATATACGACCGTTCAATGGAGATCATCACCCATTCTGGTTGAAATCGGTCGCCTTCACGACGAAACACCAATTGTTTCCAACGCATCTACCGCACTTTACGCGCTGGCCGGCATATCATCGCGACCTTTGCCTTTCAAGAACGAAGGGACCTCGCACCTGAGACGCGAAATTGAGAAGAGCGAGAGCATTTACTACGTCCATTTCAAACCGGGCATTTATTGGACAACGTCAAACGCTCGTATTAACATGCTACTGTCACTTGACGACCTCGCCCGGGAATTTCGCATAACAGAAATCATCTCTGCCGAAGACGGTACCCTTTTTCGCATCGAACTACCCCTGTAGACCGGTCTGGTTGAAACCTCAATCTTGGGGTATATGTTACCCTATAGAAGGTCTGGACATGCAGTGATCCCATCATAATGAGGAACAGAACATCGGCATTTTGAAAGAGGTCGAGGCCGATTCGAACTTGGCTGATTCCGGTCGGAGGTAAGCAAAATCTCATTTCGCCTTGTCTCTGTGCCGACCCCGCGTGGTGGCGCCCAATTTGGGGGGGAAGAACGATTCGGGGCCATTTTGGTAGAACTCGTTTGAGGCCGGTAGACTTGCCGAGAACATAGCCCCCCTTTTGCTTCCTACTCCTGCCAAAGCTTGACGTTTTGCCCAGCCATGTCGATACTTGAGCGAATGATCAAAGTACTGAGCAACCTCACAACGACCTGTTCTCGGAGTAAACGCTGATGTACGCCGAGATAAAGCAACTCGTCAAACACGGTTCCATATATACAATGGGGATTGTACTCAGCCTGACAGTGGCTCTTGTGATGGTCCCCGTCTACATGAATTGCCGGCCGGCGTTGACAACAAAGGGGAAACGCTTGCTGATCACGGCTTGGGTATCCTAACTCGGTGGTAGGTGCTACAACTTTAGCCGTGAGACTCCCTTTGAAATCGCTTGCAGAATCATTTAACTTCCTTTAGAGATGACACTCACAATTGTTCGAAAGGTATTTTATTATGCTGCTTCAACCAAATTTTACGCAAGATGACACTCCTTTTGATCAGTTGACGGTCTCGCCCCATTCAAAGCAGTTTCCCAATGACGTGGAGACGGAGCTCTCCGAACGATTCAAGGGACAGCGGATATACGCATCGGGAACCCGCGAATTCCTGAAGGAAGTTACAGATGCTGTCAGACAAGACCGGCAACTCATCTATGATGGCATGCTGAGAACGAAATTCGAGAATCCTGGATTGTTTGTTGTTTGCGATTACGTTCATCGCCTTGTGTTTGCACAAGCCGATCTGATCGGTTTGTTTCCGGCCTTTTGGGCTATGAGTGAAGGCAGGTTCGCAATCTCGGACAGCCTTTCACAACTGCACTCCGCAATCGGCGGGGAGACTGATGATGTTGGTGTCGCCGAAATCATAAGATTGGATTATACTATTGGGCAAAGGACCCTGTTCAAGAATATCAAACGTCTCCGGGCTGGTGAGTCATTGCGGTTCGATTGGGGCGCTATGAAGATCCAGTCGATGGACATGAGTCGACTCTGGACCCGGCATGACACTTCGTCTCGGGAGTCGGTGATCAAGACTGGTTGTGAATTGCTCGTAGAGTCTTGCAGGCCAATGGCTGGGACGATGCTCATGATGTCCGCTGGTTGGGATTGTAAGACACTCCTGGCAGGTGCTTTTGCCGCCGGTATCGCTGACCGCGTAAGGCTTTATTATCATGGTGACTTGGACAGTCGTGAGGCTCGCATAATACGCAAGCAGGCCAGTCGATTCGGACTTCATCTGACTATGCGCGAATTGGACACTTCCCTCTTTGAAAACAGGTTCTTGGAGGACAGCTTTGGCCTTTACGAAGATGTGAGTCATCCACACTGGCACGTTGCTGGGCGTTTTGCAGCCCAGCCTGATACCGGCGTTGATTCCGTCTGCGCCGGGATATTTGGTGAGATCATTGGGGGCCACACCGGCCCTCCTGTGACTCTCAAGGGATGGAGAAAGATGGCTGCAACCCTAGGTTATCTAAGTGGCGTACCGATTCTCAGACGCCATGCTGGTACGACCAAAAAAGTCGATGTTAGGGATGCTGTTAGTTTTCTCCGGGAATCACCATACGGTATGCCATGGTACATGAACGAGGAAATTTGGAGAGAGCGATTCAATTCAATTCACGAATTGGTCAACGTGGATATTGAGCAGGCCGTTGACAGATATGTTGCCAGAGAGATCGTGTCAACGGAAGCGGTGATAGAGGCGTTCATAGCCGAGAACCGTTTTAGTCAGATAGTTTCAGACCAGCTTCGCAGCACTGCCACATTCAAACCCTTGCTGGCCCCATTTGGCAATCGAGAATTTCTCGAATTTTCCTGCAGTATACCTTTTGAGAAAAAGGTGCATCGTACCCTCAACCAGAGAATTATCAAGGAGTTATGCCCCAAGTTGTTGGAGTATCCTACCGCCGCGGTTCTATGTCGAGCCAGTCGACCGATCTTCTTGCAGGAAGCAACGCGCGCCATAAGAAGGGCGGCTGAGGACAGTCTCTGGTCCATGCATTTGCGGACAAACGGCAAGGTCGCCGCTCCAAATCTGGGTTGGCCTAATTTCCAATTCCTTCAGCATTCTAACGCGATGAAGAACATGATCGATGGTCTAAAATCACCGATTTGGGACAAGAAGAAGATAGGGACCTTCATTGATCACTTTGGATATAGAAATTACCATGGACTTCAAGGTGTGATGGTGAAGATCAAGACCCTGGACCTTTTTGGAATTGCCTGACATTCGCGCTCGATTTGGAGGTCTTCTCGCGAAAGACGGCGGCTTGGCAATTGGATGTCATACAATTATTTGTTCGAGCAAAGCGAGAGCATAAAGGCGGAGTCACAGGCCGTCTGTGATCCGGGAGAGTATCTCGCCGATGCAGAAGATGCGCTTGAAGAGAACTCCCCATGACTCCACTCTCGCAAAACGGTGAGCAAGAACGTGACAGCCTCTGAACCAAGCCATAATCCGCCTTCTGATCTGCCAAGCCGACAATTAATCACGCCAGAGCGAATGATTATTTTGGCACTGGTGGGGGTATGCGCTGTCGCTGGAGCCTCACTGCCATTTCTGTCAGAAAAGCTCAGCTTGGCTCTAATTGGTGTTCCCCCGGCAATTGTGCTGGGTGTGGTCATTTTACGCAATCCACTATATGGTGTCTATGCTTACTTCCTTTACAGTACACTGCGGCCATATGATTTCATCCCGGCGTTGATTCCTCTCAGGCTGACGATGGTGATCCAGCTACTTACCCTGATTGCCTGGGTGATTGCACTGGTGAACGGGAAGAAGAAACTCCGCTGGAGTGTCATGCACACGTTATTCGCATTGCTTGTCGGTGTAATTGGAGTAACGGTCATGACTGCGGTCAACAATTTTCTTGCGTTCAGAGAATTTCAGATCATGCTGGGCTACTTGGTTATGTGTGTGATAGCGGTCGATTTGGTCGATTCACCCAGACGCTTAAAGAAGTTGGTTTGGATGCTGCTCCTGATTCATGCGTACTTCGCCATAAGAGGAATCTGGACTTTTGTGACAGGTAGCTTCATGGGAGTCGGTGGTTACACTAGTGGAGTGGTGGGAGGCGGTAGCATGTCTGACGAGAACGACTTTGCCATGGCGATCAACATGATGATTCCGTTTTGTCTTTTTGCTCTTACTATTTTGAAGGGTCACTTGAGACTAATCAGCGGGGCTCTGCTGTTACTATTTGTCATGGCTGTAGTTGCCAGTTTCTCGCGGGGCGGTTTGGTTGGGCTGGGAGCAATTGTGCTGTTTGCGCTGCTTGTCTCCAAGAGGAAACTACTGGCTACCGGCATGACGCTCGTCATGCTTCTTGCTATGGTGTTATTTGCCCCTTCCAGCTACTGGAAGGAAGCCGAATCTATCACTGATGTTCATGAAAGCACCGCTAATGCCCGTTTGGAGTACTGGCAAGCGGGGATACGCATGTTCATTGACTATCCGATTATCGGGGTCGGGGCGGACAACGGACAAATACAAATGCCGAAGTTCTTTCGCGGGGGCGGAGGTCGGGACCCGAATACCCAGTGGGGCCGCACTTTTCACGGTACCTGGCCGCAGGTCCTTGCTGAGCTCGGTCTTCTGGGCGTATTGCCTTATTTCGGCATGATGTTTCTGGCTTTCCGATACCTGTTTCGCATCAGACGTGAATCGCTCGGGGAACAGAATCCCACGGAGTTGTTTCTGGCCAACTCTCTCATTGGTAGCCTGATTGCCTATATCGGGTGCGCGACATTCCTTTCGACCGCCTACTATCCGCAACTCTGGACCACCTATACGTTGGTAATGATCTTGGTCTTGTGTCGACAGCGCGTCGGTGAAACACCACTTCCTGCTTAAGCTTGACGTTCTGCTGGACGACGTCGATGCTTAAGCGAATAGTCAAAGCGCAAAGCGACTTCACGTTGACCTGTTCTCTGAGCAAACGCTGATGTGCGTCGAGAAGGGGCAACTAGTCAAACATAGTTCCATCTATACAGTGGGGGTTGTCCTCAGCCGGATTGTGGCTTTTGTGATGATCCCCTCAAGCGCTCTTACATATCTACCGATGGACACGGGCAGTGCATGAAACGGAGATTGCCATCCTTGGCGCGTAATGGCCGCACTGCACTCGGCGTCAGCCAGTAGTCACAAGCACTCGTTCAGAGGAGCGACCACGGGACCTGCTATGAACAAGTGGTTTACCAGCATCGCAATGTCGCTAATCGTTATATCATTGCAGGTCGGATCAGTTCCACCGGACTGGTTAACATCACCCTCGGCTATACAAGGCACAAAACCGTCACAAGTTCCCTGAACGAACTTTGCCATGACCAGCGTCTGAATGTCACCTATCGTAACTTCTTGCGGGTACGTGCCGATGCCATTAGCGTTACCGACGCGACCACTACAACACAGCACTTCCCCCAGCACCCCCCAACCGAACACAGGGAATGAACGAGCGGCGCTCCAGTTGAAGTGATCTCCCGACATGGCAGGAGAGCGGTATTGCAGCGTGACAGTTTGCACGAAATCGCCCACCGGCCAGCGCGTGGTGAACCAGTCGGGCACCACCGTACTGAATTCCACTTCGGAAACTACGGATCCTAAGGAAACTCCGTCAACATTACATTCCAGCAGATCGAGCTCCAAGGCAGAATGATGTGAGACTACCAGGCGCTGAATCGGTTCGCTCGCCAGGTTACTGAAAACAATAGTCACTACATTACTCTCTGATTGAAACGTGCACTGGATTTGCGCTGAATCGGGGAAGACCGGTCCGTCGGTGGCTGCCAAAGATGGTGATAGCAAAGCCAGACTAACGGCTATGAGTGACAAAGGGTGCATTGACTTCGTGCAAAGAAATTTCTGAAACATATTGTCTACATTCATTTGGGTCGATAATCGCACACCTGAGCATCTGCTTGCCCTTGAGTCATTGCTAAGTTCCCGTATTGTACTTTTCAATCAGGTCCAGGACATCCTGCTCAGGTGCTTCTCCGTTTCTGAATCTCTGAATCATGCGGTCGATTTCAAAACGGAAGACCTTCGGTGTATTAAAATCGTAAACAAATGTGGCAATGTTAGCTTCGTCCAAAGTGCCATAACCCATCGCCAGGCAGCCCTCCAGGGTCTTTCGGGTCATGTTATTTGCGGGGTCATAGTCTGGGTTGAAGAACTGTTGCTCGACATGCGTGGGCCACAGAACGTGCTTGCACATAACATAATCAAGAGTAACCGGATTCTCGCACAACCCCACTGTCTTCGCGTTGGTAGCGCCGGGATCATACCGACTCTCCCAGCCAACCCATTCCGCGGCGGTAATGCACAGATCTGGTTTGCGGCAGTGATCCATCCAGGCTCCGATAGATTCGCCCGCGGCGTATGCCCTCTGATTTGGCTGGCCCCCATGACAAACTGAAGCGTAGGTATGCATATGGTAATGACCGTCCCGGAAAGGCCCCTCCCAGCCATATTCAAGATCAGTAATACCAAGAAAGGACTTCACGGCACTAGTTACACCGGCGTAATCCTGCAGCGCATACGATCCGTGGTTATTCAGAGTCGGCATCTTTATAAACTTGAGGCTGGGCTGATTGGCATAACCGCCATCGTAAACGCCGTATTTCAGATCCATCAGTCTATTGGAGTAAGGCGATCTGATTATTGGATATGCTAAATAAAGTAGACAACCGGTCGTTGGAGATCGCCACTCGGGGCGCACCCATCCCTGCCCCGCGCTCGGTCCGCTGATTACCGGCCAGTTCGCGGAATCAACCACATTCCGCATGAGCCTGAACCCGGTCACGTTTGATTTGCCGCTGTTTTGATAATACAGAACCATGTCCCGAAAATTGAAGGGCCCATTCCTGACCATCCCCGCACCACTGGCGGTCCAGTAACCTTCACCGCCCTGGGTATTCTCCACCACCATTATTTCACCGTCAAAGCCACCAGGGCGACTGAGTATTAGATCAATCAAGCCCATGATGCACGCACAGTTTGTGGCGGCCTGATTCAACCCCTGACCGTTAGGGTTTATTATAACGACATCGTCGACCCCTATGAAGTGCTCTATCCCGCCGTAACGCATTTCAATCACTTTGGCGACGTTTTCGGCGGCAGTACCGCTCTTGGAAATGAACACCTGGTCAAGACTGTTTGTCGCAGCCCTTCCCTGATTACCAAACATTGAATCCAGGACATACTCACCGATCAGCACGGCGGATGAGAACTGTCCCAGTTTCTTTATGCATTCTCGGCGATTGATTATTCGACTTCTATTCATTGCTCTCGCTCGACAAACTAATGTAACTACACAAGTATGCAGTATGTCCGCTGCATGTGAGAACGCGTTACTGAAAATAGGTCGCTATCTACTTCTATACGTACTCAATTGAAAAACAATAGCATCGTCATGCTGCTATTGTAGGTCGCCAGACAACTCGACAACTTTAGTATAGCACCTTGCTATTACCTATTCCAACGGATAATGCACGGGGCAATGTCACAGGCTTCAATATGCAAAGAAAAACTCTATCTCTCGACAATGTGTTAGTAGGGAAAACTTATGACAAAGTCTAAAGTTACGCGGACTGCATCTTCATAGTTGAAGCGGCACATGAGTTGCTTAGATACCGGTCAGAAGGCATGTTAGTCTGCTTGACAGCTATGATCTGCAACTGATTACGAAGACCGCGAAGGGCCATTATTGCTGATCGTTTGCAGAGTATGTGCAACAAACTGCGGCGAAGGGCATTGAAGTGCCGCTAAACGTTACTATGAGATCAATCAAAGAACATAGAACCAACCAAATAGTTATGAGGGTATCTGTAATGAGAAAACTTGGAATATTGTTGCTCTCGCTAATGACTGTGACGCTCATGCTCACGGCTTGCCAGAACGAGTCAGGTATTGTCCAACCTCTGCCGCTCTCTGCTTCCAGACTGTCCGCCTCCTATCAGTTGCCGCCAGAGGCCACACTTCAGTCGGCGACATTGTCGTTCTACGTTTTTAGCCCCAGCAGCGAGACGGTCAATGTTCACCGCATTACCCAGCCCTGGGATGAAATGACGGTCACCTGGAATAGTTTTGGTGGCAGCTACGATGCTGCTAGTGCCGGCTCGTTTGTCCCGAATGCTGCGGGTTGGCATTCCGTCGATGTTAAAGCTCTGGTTCTAGGGTGGTTGGACGGTACTTATACCGACTACGGTTTTTTGCTCGAACAGAATAATGTGTCCTTCACATCCTATGCCAGCAGCGAGGCTCTTGCCGCTTTTATCCGGCCTAAACTGGAGATCTGTTACACTACGACTGGTGGTCCCGTGTGTCAAACAATCCAGAGAGGCATCTATGGCGAAGTCCCCGATACTTACATTTGGCAGTTTTTGCCTGACCAGAATGCCGGTGCTTCAGATGCCCTTTTTACCGGTTTCTTTAACGGCGGCATGAAGATGTCCCTCATTAAGTTTGATCTTGCCCCGACCCCGCTGCCAGCCAGCCTGGGCGACTTCGTCTGGTATGACACCGACGACGACGGTATCCAGGACGAAGGTGAAGTTGGTGTTCAGGATGTATCAGTCTACCTGTTGGACTGCGCTGGTCACGTCCTGGCTTCAACGGTCACTGATGCATACGGTTACTATCTGTTCAGCAACCTTACGCCGGGCAATTACAACGTTCATTTTGTCGCCCCGCTCGGTTACGTGTTCAGCCCGCAGGATCAGGGTAGCGACGATGCTATGGACAGCGATGTTAACCCGGCTGATGGAATGACCGTCTGTACGACCCTGGAATCAGGCGAAAACGACATGACCTGGGACGCTGGTTTGTTCCTGCCTCCGCCGCCTGAAGGCTGCTCGCTGACAATCGGCTTCTGGAAGACCCACGCCGGCTTCGGGCCGCAACCCGATCACCTCACGCAGTTCCTGCCGATCTGGCTGGGCACTGCCGGTGGCAGCCGGAGCATGAATGTCAACAACGTCCAGATTGCCTATGACATCCTAGTTATGAAGACCTACGGTGTTCCGTCCAACGGCATCACCAAGCTGTATGCTCAGATGCTTGCCGCCAAGCTGAACATCGCCAACGGTGCCAGCGGCGGCGCCATAGCGTCTACAATCAGCGCGGCTGACGCCTGGTTGGCTAACCATAGCTGGACTGAATGGAGTTCTCTCAGCAAGAACGCGCAGAAACAGGTTCTTGGCTGGATGAGCAAGTTTGACAACTACAACAACGGCCTCATCGGTCCGGGTCATTGTGATATTGTCGGTGACGGCGACGACAAATAACAAGGCCTTATCTTGATGAAAGGCCCGCAGGACTTAAGTCCCGCGGGCCTTTTTGTTTTCAGTTGTGCCCGGCTTCCAGTGCTGCCCGGCCATGTTCAGCAATCATTTCTTGGGGCCAAGAATCTTCTTGATTCGGCTTGGGGCGGCGATATATTATTGCGGTTCGGATTTCTCCGGACGCTGTTGATGCCGAAGTGGTGGAACTGGTAGACGCGCTGCGTTCAGGGCGCAGTTCTCGTACGAGAGTGGGGGTTCAAATCCCCCCTTCGGCATTATATTTGGAACCCTTAAGTCGCTTGGACTTAAGGGGTTTTCTCTTGTGGGGTAGCAGGTTACACCGAGAAACCAACATCAAGAAACGTAAAGAGTTATCAATTCCGTTAGTGTAACTACACTAACGAAAATACTCTATGTCCTTGCCTTTGATGGCAGAACTGCAAAAGGACTGTCCTGAGCCAGCCGAAGCCCTCCATCGAGAATACACTTGACAGAAAAGATCATATTAAGTAGAATAGAGTTGTCTTGGAGGACTGTGCGCGACAGGAGACTGCGTATGTGGCTGGCCGGTAGGCTTCACTGAAGTCAAACCATCAACCTCCACAGCTGCAAACAGTTACTGCATTATTATTGCCGGGTTACACTACTTGCAAGTTACTCGATGCGTTCCGGTCGAGGAAAGGAGCATGTGATGATGGGGCGTTGGTTATTGGTGGGCCTTTGCACGTGGGGAGTTCTGTCGATTGTTTCTCCGAGTATTTCACGAGCTGCACGAACCTGGGAATCTTACGCCGGTCCCGAGGGCGGACCGATTGGGGCTTTTGTAACAACGTCAACTGGTACTCTGTTTGCCGGAGCAAACAGCCATGGTGCTGCATTCGGAGCGGGTATCTTTCGCTCGAATGACCATGGCGGGACCTGGGCGCGGCCAAGTTTGAATTTTGGAACCTTCAATAAGGAGTGAACTTCTTATGAAACACAGTCATTGGGCTTCTCCTATGGTTGTATCGATAGGATTTGTGCTCTTCTTTGGATTGGTGATGACTCCGCCCATTGCCCTGGCGGATACTGGATATGTCAGCGTCAGCCGGACGGAGGGAATTATCTTGAGCGGTGGTCACGTTGGAAAGCTGGCGGCCGGAGAAGTGACTTTTGTCATCCGCTTCAGGACGCCGATTTCGAATGACTATCCCTATGTTGGATCCAATGGGTGGAGGTTGTACTCACCTGATGGCGCCATCTTTTCAAATACTCACATCGCAGATATTCCTGGTGTTCTACGACCGGTTTACAATCTTTATCTCGCCTTGTTCCAATGGGACGGTGTTGGGGCGGACTCGGTAGGTATCGTTGGCGCAGGAACCTATGGAATGGCCCCTGGCTTTGACGCCGAGGTTCTGCGCATCACTACTGTCATTGATCCGAACAGCAGTGGCAAAACTCTCTGCCTGGATACCAGCTTTAGCCGCAACGGCGCCTATTGGGAGTGGTCAAACCTGGATGGGGCAAACATCTTTGCTCCCGAATGGCCCGGACCCTACTGCTATGAGATCTATAGCTGTACGGCTGGACCGGATTTCGACCATGACATGATCTGTGACGCCGAAGACAACTGCCCATTTGTTTTCAACCCCGACCAGACAGACACCGATTTGGATGGTCGCGGAAATGCCTGTGACCCGCCGCCAGATACAGTGGATTATACTGTTATTGAGGGCGACGTGGTTAGCCTCTTCTCCTCGGCTGTTTTCGATGTGGATCTCGACAGTTACCCCGATGTTGTCTTCAGTGACCCCAGCCAAAATGGTGTTTTCATATCCTATGGTGAACCGGCGAATGGTGAACCTGCGGGCGGTGGGCTGGAGACACCGGTGAACCTGCTGACAGTTGGTCAGTCGGTGATCCTGATCGACTACATAAATGCTGACACGTTGCCTGATATAGGTATTGCCACCACTGATGCTGTGTACATCTTGTTCAACCATGGAGACCGGGTCTTCAGCTCCACTCCCCCGATGTTGATCGGCAGTGGCGGTTCAGGCAAGTCAGCTCCGGCTGACGCTGTCGTTCCTGCCGTTGCTTCAGGGTACTTCAATGATGACGACACCCTTGATCTTGCAGTGGCCCCCAACGAAATCCATATCGGCCTTGGCGATGGGAGTTTCTCCGCGCCCACGATTCTGCCTTTCCAGTTTGAAGCGGTGAATGTGTGTGATTTCAATAGCGATGGGAAGGATGATCTGGTGGTGCTTTCCGGGAATCAAATCAAGGTCTATCTGAACAATGGAGGCGTTGTCCCGAGTTTCACTCAGGGGTCGTCTACCACAGTCGGGCTGCCTGAACTTCATCTGCCGCCGTCTCACGCTGTGACAGATTTCGACCAGGATGGTTTCTGTGATTTTGCCCTGGTCACGCCGCTTATGTCCCCGGCCGGTCAGAGTGCGGTCACAGTAGTTTTCTGGGAGCGAACTGGTGGGGTGGTGCGGACTGTTTCGATTCCCATTCAGGGTATCGCTTATGAACTGGCGGCGGCTGATCCCAACCGGGACGGTAACCTGGATATTATTGTGGCCAACGGGACGGCGAATCGACTGGAGATTTTCTTTGGTAATGGCGCCGGCAGTTTCAGTGACCCTCAACTTGTACCGCTGGCACCTGATGCTGACCTGACGTATGTGCTGGCGACACTCGACCTGAACCGGGATGGCAATCCGGACTTTGTTTCGGGGGCTTCAGGGGGCGGGAATATGCAGCTGGCCTATAATGGCAATTCGGCGTACCCTGTTATTAAGGATGAAGCGTATTTCCCTATGGTCATTACCGGCTATTCGGATGTTAACGTGAAAGTCATAAACCCGGCTGGCTTTGTCATTTCCCGAAATTTCAATACCGTGGCCGGCTCGGACTACTGGCGGGTGGATGCGGATGGTGACGGACGCCGCGACGAGCAGGCCGTGGACTATAACGTCTTGCCAGGTCTTTACACTATTATGCCTACGATGGATCCGGCGGCCAGCCCGGGTGCCCTGCTGAGCATGAGTATCGGTATCGACGGCTCGCAAGAGCGGGCAATTTTCCGGAACTATGATGTATCCGGGCCAGGCAAAAGTGTGACCGATGACCCAGGGCCAGTGTTTTATTTTCCCGTATATCCCCCCGGTCAGGAACCGGACGTCATGCCTGAAGATGGCGTGCCGGTACGGGAGGCGAAGCCGATCATCACTTGGGATGGTCTCGCCGGGGGATCTAATCCACAATACGGATTTCAACTGAGAAGGAGTCTCGATCTCAGTGAAGTCCCTCTTGAAGAGAGATCGGGGTTGAATGAAACACAATACAAAGTGCAAACGACTCTCGCGCCTAATGGATACTTCTTCCGGATACTGTTCGACCGCAATGGCGACGAAGTGTATGAAGACTTCAGCAAGATGTACGCCTTGAATATTGTCAATTGCTGCCAAGGTAAAGTCGGCAATGCCAATCTAAGCAGCTCCCCAGGAGATGATTCACCAACGATCAGTGATATCCAGTTGCTGGTCTACGCGAAGTTCGTTAGCACTCTGCCGTGCGAGCAGAACCTCCCGTGTCTGACTGAGGCTGATATGAACCAGTCAGGAGGAGACAATCCGAAGTGTTCCGACATCACAATTTCCGACATTCAGACGGTCGTGAATCACCTGTTCATTGCTGGCCGGGTGAACGCACCGCTGAAGGAATGTTTGTGAGAGAGTGGAGCAGACGATCCAAGACAGTTGTTGTCATCGCTTCAGACGAAGTAATCTGGAGAAGAGTGAGCAGGAAAACCATGACGCTTCTGCCCAATTTGTGTGGGCCGTTGATAATCAATGCACTGGAGGTTGAGATTGAATAAGATCTACAGAGCTTTCGCCGCTACACTATGGGCATTGTTTCCGGCAAGCGCCGCTGTGCTGGCCCAGGCTCCCGTGGTTGTAACGGTATCTCCCGCTCAGAATAATCCATCTGTCCAGCTTTCTGCCAATATCGAAGTCACTTTCGATCGCCCCATAATGCATGTGTCTTTCTACACTTTTGTAGTCAATAGTAGCGTCTCTGGCTTGTGCTCAGGGGCGTTCGGATATCCGGTGGACAATACAGTCACCTTTAACCCGACGGCAGATTTTCTTCCGGGAGAGGTAATCACAGTCACGCTCACAACAGGGGTGGAGTCGTCCCTCGGTTATCATATGGCGCGCAGTTACTCCTGGTCGTTTACCGCAGCAACTCGGCCGGGTGACAAGTTCCTGCTTGACTCAACCTACGGTGTTGGCGGCCATCCACGTTCAGTCGTCTGTGCAGACTTCGATTATAACGGAATCCTCGATCTGGCGGTAGCAGACAGCGCTGATAATAGTGTCGCAATACTGACTGGAAATGGCAATGGTTCTTTTACTTTGAGTGACGTCTACTCAGTCAATACGAGGCCCTTTGAGATCATCGCAGCCGATTTAGATGGCGAAGGCGGGATGGATTTGGTGGTAGCCGGCAGTGCTTCGGACAGTGTTTGCGTTCTTCTCAACGATGGCAACAAGTTTTCCCTGGCAGTAAAGTACTTCTGTGGGAAGATCCCATCCTCGCTCACAGTGGCGGATCTGGAAGGTGATGGATACCCCGACATTGCCGTAGTAGATAACTTCTACAAACGGGTCTGGACACTGAGAAATCGTGGTGATGGAACATTTGAAGCCCCGGTGTACCATTCGGTGAATGCTCTGGGTTCCCCTCCTTATACCATTGCAGCCGGTGACGTGGATGGTGATGGTCTGGTAGATTTGGTCACCGCCAATGACTGGTCGGACAATCTATATATACTAAGGAACGATGGCGAGGGTGGGTTCAGTGTGTGTTCATCACCAGGAGTAGGCAGCCACCCTCAATCAATCGGCCTTGCCGATCTCAACGGTGACGGAGCTCTTGATATTGCCACGGCTGATACCAGCTCGCACAGTGTTTCGGTACTTTTGAATCAGGGCAACTGCAATTTCAGTCTGACCTCCAGCATTGCAGTAGGCGGAAGCCCGAACGATCTCAAAGCAGCCGCGCTTGACGGTGATAGCGACCTGGATCTCATTGTGGCCACCGGAGGCGAAGGCACTTGCGTCGTTCTGGTTAATGATTCTTCCGCGGGATTCAGCTTGAATTGGCTTTACACATGCAACGAGAATCCACAATCAGTCTGCACCGGAGATTTCAATAGCGATGGCGTACTTGATTTCGCGATAGCAAGAACCGACGCTGACAGCTTATCAGTGTACTTGAACCGGATCTTTCCCAAAGTTGAATCGACTTCGCCGGCTCAGCACGCGCTTAACGTTGATTCGGCCAGCAGTGTTTCGGCGACGTTCTCTGTCGCAATGAAACCGGCTTCCTTCGATATCGATTCCGTGGCGTTAGTCCTGAGCGGCTCTGCGAGTGGTTTTCACGATGGAACTGTCGCGTATTCTGTTCCTGATACGACGGTGACTCTCGACGATCTGACGACCCCATTTCATGCTGGAGAAGTGGTTACTGCTTTTCTCAAGGCGGGTGTTCAGTCGTCTGATGGGATTGCCGCTGACAGCAGCTTTGCCTGGTCGTTCACAGTAGCTTCCGATCCGGCTGACACTCTGCAATCGCGGGACTCACTGTTGGTTGGAGCCGGACCCTGGGAAATCATTGCTGCGGATTTTGATCGTGACAGTCTCATAGATATTGCGACTTGCAATCGGTATTCTAACAACGTGTCAGTGTGCTTTAATGGTGGGACCGGAGTTTTCGACCAGATTCTAACCTATGATGTTGGCGGATACCCTGTGTCAGTAGTGGCGGCTGACCTGAATCAGGATGGTTTCCTGGACTTGGCGACAGCAAATTTGGATTCGGACGATATATCGGTGCTTCTGAACAACCGTGACGGGACTTTTGGCAACCAAAGCGTGTTTGACCTCGTATCCGGGTTTGCGCCTTCTTCGCTCACTGCGGCGGAGTTAAATGGCGACGGCCATATCGATCTGGCAGTTGCTGAAAATGCCTTCGACTTGGTATCAATCATGATCAACGATGGAGGCGGTAACTTCACACGAATCGTGGATGTGCCAGTGGGGAATGGCCCGGCATCGGTGCGCGCCGGCGATCTTGATAATGACGGTGATTTTGATCTGGCGGTGTCCAACGGCGGTTCCAGCAATGTTACGGTGCTGTGGAACAGTGGGGCGGCAAGTTTTCGTTCTCAAACAGAAGCTTTAGGACCCGGCGATGTGAGGCCGGTCAGTATCTGTCTTGCTGATATTGATCAGAACGGCTGGCTCGACATTATCTCGGCCAACAAGAACGGCGATGAGGTGGCGATCCTGTTGAATGCAGGGGCGGCGAGTTTCAGTCTCGTTGGACCGTTTTCGGTTGGTCGCGACCCCCAGTCTGTTGCGGCCGCTGATATGAACGGTGATGGCTTGCTTGATATCGTGGTTGCCAATGAAGACTCTTATAATATCGAAGTTCTTGACAATATCATGGTTCTTCTCAACAAGGGAGATAGCAGCTTTGCACCCCCGGTCGCATACCGTGTTGGAGAGCGACCCTACTCCGTGACGGCTGCTGATCTCGACAATGATGGTGACATGGATTTGGCCTGCGCCGAGGAAGGCTGGAATGAAGCCACCTTGAGTGATTACATCTCGATTTTGCGCAACCGCTCTTTCACATACGTGGAGGCGAACCTGCCAGCCGTGAACAAGATCGGTGTCGATGTCGCTACAGACATAACCGTGAAGTTTAATCACGAGCTGGATTCTTCTACAATCAATAATTCCACGATCTTTGTAGCGGGTAGCTTTACTGGAGCCCGCAAATTCACAACCAGATTCAATCAGGCTTGTGATTCGGCGATTCTCAACCCGGACTCCGATTTCTTGGCTGGCGAGGCCGTGTCGGTGGTCGTCACCGACGGTGTTGTTTCATCTGAGGGATATCCGCTTGACCATGTTACTTCGTGGTCCTTTACCACTGCTGTAGCCGATGGTGGAGGAGGATTTAAGAAAACAACACCGGATTTGACCTGCGGGAGCCACCCCTGGTCAGTCCGACTGGCCGACCTTGATGGCGATAATGATCTGGACGCCGTTGTTGCAAACGAGAGTTCTGACAATATCAGTGTCTTCTTCAACCAGGGAAGTGGTGCCTTCAGTACCGGTCCTAATTACGATGTGGGAAGGCGACCACGTGCCGTCGTCACGGTCGATTTTACCGGAGATGGGTATGTCGACTTGGCCACAGCCAATTTCGATGACAATACTGTATCAGTCTTGCTGAATGATCAACACGGCACATTTGCTGGCCAGATTACTTATCCGTTAAATGTCGGAACACTGGCCCATCCAACGTCGCTCATGGCGGCCGACCTCAATAATGATGGTAACATTGATTTGGCGACTGCCAACGAGGGCGACAATAGCGTAACCATTCTGTCAAACAACGGCGATGGGATTTTCAGCGTCACGGGAAGCTATTCCGTGGGGACCATGCCGGGCTCGATTGAAGCAGGAGATCTGGATAGCAAGGGCTATGTCGACCTGGTTACTGCCAATGCCGATGCGAACAGTGTCACTGTGTTGTGGAACAACGGCGGAGATTTCTCAGGGGGCAGAAGTGACTATCCCGTTCTTGCCGGCGGCTCGCCTCGGTCAATAGTGGCAGCCGACCTGGACGGCGATGGGGACCTGGATCTGGCAGTTGCCAATGAAAACGCCAATAATGTATCCGTCCTTCGCAATCTCGGCAGTCATACTTTTTCAAACGCGGGCAACTTCAGCGTCGGTCGATATCCGTCCTCCATCGACGCGGGGGATGTCAATGGGGATCAGAACATCGACCTCATAACAGTTGACTTTTTCGGAAAGACGGTATCGATTCTCTTGAACTCGGGCTCCGCATCTTTTCTACCGAGATACAGCGAGGCGCTGTCGAGCGGCTGGCCCTCTTCCGTGTGCATGGGCGATCTGGACAAAAATTCAACCCTCGATCTGGTTGCGACGATTTCGGATGCAGGAACAATGGCGGTCTTGCTGAATGTCGGCCAAGCAGGCGATTCATGTTGTATCGGCCGCGTGGGCAACGCCAACGGTCTTGGCACGTACCCGCAAGAGGTCACTATAAGTGACATCCAGACGCTGGTCACAGCGAAGTTCATTCAGGGAACGTGCAACGTCATCGTGCCGTGCGTAGCCGAAGGCGATGTGAACCAATCGGGTGGGGTGAGGCCGACCTGTA
>Ga0315276_10000465_pt1 | contig 35220 bp, 31 predicted proteins | sample YL17G05_0_MG_FD_204542 | JGI IMG/M metagenome (GOLD analysis project Ga0315276, IMG submission 204542) | Sediment microbial communities from Yellowstone Lake, YNP, Wyoming, USA - YL17G05_0 | ecosystem: Environmental > Aquatic > Freshwater > Lake > Sediment | place: USA: Wyoming | collected...
GCATTATCCATCTTATCGGCAACGAGTGCAGTTTCTGAACAACCGCAGGTAGTGGCGGGAAGAGGCCCGTGCGCCGTAAACTCGCACTTATGCCGCCGGTGATACGGCATTCCCCCGGGGCGGCCCCGGGGGAATCCCCCTCCCATCAAGTGTCTGGAGTTATCCGTACTGCTAATTAGTCGGCCAGAAGAACGCCAGATCGTTCGTCCCTTTGGGAGCGACCAGCGTTCTGATAGCGGATCCGGATCGAAGCAATAGTCCTTCAGTGTCAGTGCCGACAAGGAGACCTTTCGATGAATGCCGCAGCACAGTGGCACAGTGGCTTTCCAGTGATTTGAGTGGCTTGAATTCGTCCTTGAAGTAGGTAGTCATACCGGCATCGGTGCCGACATAGACAATCCAACCCGAAGCATCTACCGCCGTAGTGTTGTCGGAAGGGAGTCCGTTCGCGACCGTGAGGGTCTGCCAGTGGCCGCCATCAAACACGTACAAACCGGAGTCGGTTCCCAGATAGAGGTAGCCGTGACCGTAGTCGAGGCAATTGACGTAGTCAAAGAGCGAGCTGTCACGGACGAGATACCGCTTGGTGAAATTGCTACCGTCCCAGCGGTACAGCCCTTGACCGTCGGTGCCTACCCACAGCCCACTTTTATCGGCGATCATTGAAGTGACAAACACACCCTCCATCAGTGATGTGGTGCCGATAGCGCTCCTGGCATAGAGGCCGCGCTCGGTTCCGATCATGAGCAGTGAGCCATAGCTGTAGAGGCTGGTTATCGGTTCAGCGAGAGTCTCATCGACCACTGCCAGCGCATTTCCTTCGATCCGGTAGAGCTTGTCGGCTCCGGCATACGCCACACCGTCGTGCCAAACAGCGGCATTTATCGGCTTGCCGGTTTCGATAGTTGAATGTGTGCCTTGATTCAAATCATAGGTGAGCACACCGTTGTCGAGAGCGACAACGACCAACGAATCGTTTACGGCGAGATCATAGATAGTCGCGGCGACAGCTGTCGAGGTGTCGGCCGGGGAATCGATCGATACGCGCTTTGGACCGATGTCTTTTGTGGCGACTACCGCCACCTGATGCGCGATGCTGTCCATATTCGGGACGGCGGTGGTGAGAGTGTCGTCATCGCTCTTGTTGGAGCAGCCGATCAGGGTAAGGGCGGCGACAGCAAAGAGAGCCATCGCGGTTTTGATAAGAGTGTTCCGATTCATTGTGACCTCCATTGTGTTAGCGTTTCCATTGTTTCTAATTTCAGTTGCTGTCGGGCCACAATACAAGCGAGATGCCGGAATGATAATACGGTGTGTCACAATAGGTTAATGTGCGTCAGTCGGTAGAATGGAGGGTTTTTGTGTGTCAAATCAGCAACATTGCGAGATAGCGAACCATTAGTTTGTTGTGGTGTAAAAGATTAGGCAGTGTCACTATTGACACATATAACGGTGTGACTGTATTTTCGTGTAGTCGCTCAGCCGGCCACCTGAGTGTACGGGAATAGAAACGTCTAATGAAGTGCATGAGACAACTGATAGCGATCATTCTGATTGCATTCGTGTCGCAGTCATCGCGAGCGCAAGATGCCGATGGCGTCTGGGTGCAATGCCGGGTGCTTCAATGCAAACTGAACCGTCTCTATTTTGATGTCGGTGAAGAGTCGCGCGTTTTTTCGGGGCATCGGGCGGTAGTGATTCGCAAGAAGGATACGGTGTGGTCCGGCGCGATTGAGCAGGCCTACGAGGGAGTGTCAATCAGTGAGCGGATTTCAGCGCCGCCGGAAATCAAATCAGCTACTGCGTTTGTGCAGACTGCTCCGCTCGACAGTCATGCCGTCTTGAGAATCGGAACTACCATTATGCCTGCACTGTCGGCCGCCCGGCCAGCGGTGACATTCGATAGCATATCGACGCTGACAAAAGGGTTAATCGACAGTGTTGTCATAGAAAAGTACGCCGACGTTCAGTCGATGCAGATTGATTTTCAAGCCGGGCTGCTGGATGGCATTCTGACATACCGAGTGGACCGTTTTGCCGACGAGGAGATACAGGTGGAGTCGTCGCCGGCGCCCTACATTGCAGCGATCGTGCCGAATGCATCCTCGGCACTTAATCGCCGGAGTCTGCTGACGTCATCACTGATGTATCGATTCGACACGGTCATCGCGAAAGGGCTGTTCGACGGCTCCGGTGTTCGGTTTGAGTCCCGACTTGTTGTGGATTCTCCCGGTTCGAGTTGGTTTGCATTTGACCCCGAAAGAGGGCGGCGTATGTTGCGTGAAGCAGTGGACAACGCGAAGGTTGTTCGAATCTACGCTCCCGACAACGAACTTCGCAAGATCGCCGGTTATCTCGCCGATCTGCTGGCGCGTGACCAGTTCAAGAGCGTTCTCACGGGGTCACGGGAGGAGTGCGATCTATCACTCGCCTTCATGCCGGCCAATCCTCGACACCCGGACGCCACGCTGAGGACTATGCTGGAACTGCTTGGGCAGGACAGCGCGGCTGTGATGGAATTGTCGGCGTCAATCAGGGAAGTATCAGCGCAACTTAGAAGCGCTGAGGAATCGGTTGATTCACTTCAGCGACGGCAGGGCTGGTTGGCGGCGGAGCTTGTTTTGATCGGCGATCTGGGATGCTACCCGTTGTTCCGTCCCAGAATCTCTTTTGTCAGTCACAAGTCGATCAGAGGATCGATCTTCAATTCGGAGGGTGAAATCAATCCGGTCGGTCTAGTCAGGGTTCGCAGCTTGGGAAGGGCTGGTGATCGATGAGTTTTGCGGCGAAAATCCGACTGTATCTGATAGCCGTAGCGGTACTGCCGCCATTAGCGGTAATGGGGGTCATCTACTTTCATTCGGCGCAGCGGGCGGAGGTGCTGGACCGGGAAGACGCAAACAAAGAGGTACAGAAGTACCTTCTATTCTGCCAGTCGTACCGGGAGGAGCTGAAGGGGACAGTAGCAGCGGTGGCGATTCAGCCTGCTTTTACTCGTGCACTGCTGATGCTCAAGACAGGTAAGACCAGTCAGATTGATCTGAGCAATGATTCGGCCTGGCTGGATTTTTTCGAACTGGTCGACAGCAGTGGGGTAATTTTGGCCAGCGCGCATCGCCCGGCGCTTATCGGTGACTCGCTCAAGCTGCCGCCGGAGACAGGGTTCAAAGATTCGCCGCAGGTTTTTGAAACAGTGGAGCTTGACCGAACCGGGTCGCACGCGGCACTGGTGGTGCTGGCACCGTTCGGCAACGGGGTATACGTCTACGCCGGGAACTACTTTGATACGGCTTATCTCACGGCGGCACGCACGGCGTCATCGGCCAACTTGAACATCCGCCTGTTTGATCAGAATCGGTACGCGGACTTCCTCAACTCCCAAATGGACTTAGGCGTGCTGTACATGATCGATAATCAATACCAAGCTCTGGTTGGGGGTGGCGTAAGTGCCGGATTCTACATGACAGCAAACCTTCGATCAGGTACACAGTGGCCGGTATTCCGCTCACTTATTGCTGTGACCGGACTGGTCGCGGCGGCGAGCGTCTTGCTGGCGTTGGGTATCGGGTTCTATGTCTCATACCGGACCAAGAGGGAGTTTGATAATCTACTGGCCGCGACGGCACGAGTAGCGTCGGGGGATCTTTCGACGCCGGTGATGGCCTATGAAGAGAAGGAGTTTGCACATCTGGCGGAGTCGTTCAGCGATATGATAGTGAAACTTCGCAACGCCCAGGCGAACCTGGCGGTCAGCCAGAAAATAGCGGCGTGGCAGGTGATGGGTAGGAAAGTGGCGCACGAAGTTAAGAACCCGCTTACGCCGATTACCATATGCGCCGATGATCTCCGCCGCTCGTACTATGAGAAGTTGCCGGAGTTTGACAAGACGCTCGATCGCAACACCACCGTCATCAAGAACGAAGTGCAACGGGTTACGAAGCTATTAGATCAGTTTGTAGCGTTTGCGCGGATGACGCCGCCCGTGAAACGTGTATCTCATGCGGCGGACCTGCTTGCTGAGATTGGAGCGCTGTACAGCACGGAGACAGCAAACGGCCGCTTGATTCTACGAAACGAAAGCAGTGACAAGAGCTTCCTGATTGATCCTGAGCAGATCAAACAGCTCCTTGTCAATCTGATCAAGAACGGACTTGAATGCTCCGGCAGCGCCACAGTAGCATTGACCGCACGGGAGGAAGAAGGGAGTTTGGTCCTGACTGTTGCTGACACCGGTCCCGGCTTTTCGCCCGAGAAACTGGTGCGCGGATTTGAGCCGTACCTGTCCTCAAAGAAGGACGGCTCTGGTCTTGGGCTGGTCATATGCCAGCGAATTGCGGTGGACCATGGTGGAAGTATTGAATTGTTCAACCGTCCCGAAGGAGGAGCCGGTGTGCGAGTGACGCTGTCGGCGCGTTGATGGCACGAGTACTTATAGTCGATGACGAAGAGAATATCCGCTTGTCGCTGAAATCGGCGCTGGAGAAACGGGGGCATGAGATCGTGACAGCGGCCTCTTGGCGCGAAGGGGCGGAGTTTTCACGAGCGTCATTCGATGTCGTCTTCCTCGATGTGCTCCTGCCGGACGGGAACGGGATTGATCTGCTTCAGGACATCTTGCTACGAAACTCGAAGCAGTTGGTCGTGATGATTTCAGGGCACGCCGATATTGATACGGCTGTCAAGGCGACGCGTGCCGGGGCATACGATTTCGTCGAGAAGCCGCTTTCGTTGGATCGGGTACTGGTGACGGTTGACAATGCGTCTCGTGCCGGGCGACTACTTTCGGAGCGGGACCGGCTGGCGAAGCGGGTGTATGGAGAGTTTATCGGAGAGTCCGCTCCTATACGGCAGATCAAGCAGGAGATACTAAGATCGGCGCCGAAAGCGAGTCGGTTTCTGATTCTGGGGGAAAACGGCACCGGCAAGGAACTGGTAGCCCATCTGATTCATCGGCAGGGGAAACATACTTCCGGCCCATTTGTAGCGGTGAATTGCGCGGCGCTTCCGCGAGAGTTGGTTGAGTCGGAGCTGTTCGGCCACACGCAAGGGGCATTCACAGGGGCGACTCACGCACGCAAAGGGAGATTTCTGGAAGCTCACGGCGGCACGATCTTTCTGGACGAGATCGGCGACATGCCGCTGGAGGCGCAAGCAAAGATACTGCGCGTCATTGAGATGGCCGAATTCTCGCCGGTCGGCTCCGACAAGACCGTGCCGGTCGATTGCGTGATAATTGCAGCATCGAACCGGAACTTGGAACAACTGGTAAAGGAACAGAAATTCCGGCAGGACCTCTATTATCGATTGAACGTGGTTACCTATCATCTTCCGCCTTTGCGAGATCGGCGGGAGGATATCGGATTGCTTGCAGGCTACTTCCTGGCTCGGTTTGCCAAAGAGAGCGGCAGCGTACCAAAGGTGCTCTCGCAGGATGGGCTGCTGTATCTCCAGACGCTGGAGTTGCCGGGGAATATCCGGGAACTGAAGAACCTGATGGAGCGGGTGAATATCTATTGCGATTCGGCACAAGTGACGGCAAATGACTTGCGCGCGCTGGCGCCATCGCTCCGCAACCAAGCGCTGACGACGCTCAAAGATGCGGTTGACGGCTTCGAGGAAGAGTATATCCGGTCGGCCCTGACCCGCAACGATGGGAATATGGCCGAGACAGCACGGCAGTTGGGAATAGAGCGTTCACATTTGTACAAGAAGCTCAGGAAGTTCGACGGGGAGAGCCGGTAGGCGACGGCCGAGCTATCGTTTTTAGGCCGCGCTGGACTTGCCCTTCAGTCCGAAATCCGGTATCGTTCAGCTACAGTCGAGATTGCGTAGCACATGTTCCAGATGAAAGAGTTACTGACCCAGAGGTTTTTCCCATTCATAATTAAGCCGGGCCGCTATGCGGGGGGCGAAATCGGTCAAATTACCAAGGACCCGACCGACCGTCTCTCGTATCTCCATTGCTATCCCGACAAGTATGAACTGGGGCACTCATACATGGGGTTGCAGATTCTGTATCATCTGGTCAACCATGATGATCGCTTTCTGTGTGAGCGGGCGTTTGCGATCGATCGAGACGCCGAAGAGGTGATGCGCCGCGAGAGTATTCCGCTGTTTTCCCTGGAGTCCCGGCGACCGGCGAAAGAATTCGACGCCATCGGGTTTACGCTGGTAGACGAGACGGTCTACACCAACATGTTGAATATGATCGATCTCGCCGGCATCCCGGTTAGGTCGTGTGATCGCACCGACGCCGACCCACTCATTATGGCCGGAGGACCATCGGTGTATAACCCGGAACCGATTGCCGAGTTTGTCGATCTGTTCTTCATCGGTGATGCTGAAGAAGGACTGATCGAGATTCTGACGATACTGCGGGAACTTCGCGGGCAATCCCGTGTGACGAAGTTGCAGGCGCTCGCTCAGAGAGTTGAATCGGTTTATATCCCGTCCATACATAGTCGCACCGGAGACGGGGAGCGCGGCACGGTTGCGGCACGAGTCAAAGCGCGGGCGGTCCAACAACTCAAACCGGAATATTATCCGCAACAACCAATTGTTCCGCTAATCGAGACGGTTCATAATCATCTCGGCGTGGAGATTATGCGCGGCTGTCCGCAAGGATGCCGCTTCTGCATGGCCGGTGCGATTTACCGTCCGGTGCGGCTGCGTGACCGCAACGACCTGTTGCAAGAGATCGAGACCGGGGTAGGGAACACCGGTTACGACGAGGTCGCTTTGATGTCACTTTCGGCGACCGATTATCCAGAGCTTGAGGCGCTGACCGCGTCATTGGCCAACAGGCTCGAATCGCAGCGAGTGTCAATCAATCTTCCGTCGCTGCGCCCGGGGTCGGTCAGCCCGTCGCTATTCGACGCCGTCAAACGGGTGCGTAAGAGCGGATTGACAATAGCGCCTGAGGCGGGAACCGAGCGGCTCCGACTATTCATTCGGAAGGATTTCCCAGACGCGGCTATCTACGACACAGCGCGGCTGGCGTTCGAGCGGGGCTGGATGACGATCAAACTCTATTTTATGATCGGGTTGCCGACTGAAACGGAAGAGGATGTCGTTGGAATCGCCAATATCTGCCGCACGGTTTCTCGGATCAGTCAGGAGTTTCCGGGACGCCGGACGATTAACGTCACGCTTTCGCCATTCATTCCCAAACCGCACACGCCGTTTCAATGGGATGAAATGGTGCCGCGCGAGGTGTTCGAGCAGCGCATTGCGCTTATCAAACGGAATCTTCGCGTGAATAACGTCAATCTGAAGATCAATCAGCCGAATCTCGCGATCTTTGCCGCAATCATCGGCCGTGGCGGACGGAGCATGGCGGCGGTAATCGAAGCGGCCTTTCGCAACGGCTGTCGATTTGATGGGTGGTCCGAAGAATTCAAGTACGATGTCTGGATAGAAGCGCTCAGGCAGCATGGACACGATCCGGCGTCGCTGCTGCGAGCCATTCCGTTCTCCGCCCTGCTCCCGTGGTCACATATAGAGAAGGGGGTTTCGGTGGAGCACTTAATGGCGGAGCGACAGCGAACGTCGGCGCAACTTAGGGATTTCACACCGCATACGTCGGCGCCGGCAGCCGGTGAGTCGGGAGAGGCCGGTCTCGAATTCGGTCGAGGAAAGAAGAAAGTACCATCGCGAAATGTGGCGGCTCCGACTAAGAACCGGGTGCGAATTCGCTGGGGCAAGACCAGTCGCTACCGATATATGTCACATCTGGACAACCTGCGAATGCTGGAGCGGGCGATTCGGCGCGCGCGCCTTCCGGTGGCGTACAGTCAGGGGTTCAATCCGAGTATGAAGTTGTCGTTCGGTCCGCCGCTGCCGCTGGGGTTTACGTCGGAGGCGGAGTATGTCGACATTACGCTTGAGGTCAATCTGATGCCTTATATGCTTGACACGCTGCGACGCAAGCTGCCCGACGGGATTACACTGGATGACGCCCGAATCGTGCTCGGCAAGAATGCGTCGTTATCGGCATCATTGAATCGGGTCATTTATCGTGTGCCGACCGACTGCTGGAACGACCAGATTACCCTGAAGCAGAATCTCGACAAGATTATGAGCGCCGACACGCTGCCGATTGAGCGGCGGGGGAAGGAGACGACCAAAACGGTTGACCTTCGTCCGGCTTTATTTGAGTTTCAGATTGAGAAGGGGAATCTCCTCATGCAGCTTGGGATCGGCGACGCCGGATATGCCCGACCGGATGAGATTGCCGAACTGTTGAAGGAAGGACTGCGCTATCCGAGCGCCGGAATGCCGTTTCACCGTCGCGCTATGTACCGCGTGGAGGCGGATGGGCGACAGATTGATCCGATGGATATTTGAGTTATGACAGATCCGAATACCAATAGCACTACCAAGTTCGATCCGGTTCGGGCGGCCGCAGTTGAAGTACTCATCCTGACCCAGCAGGGGGAGCAAACCGAAAGGGCAGTGGAAGCGGTCATCGGCAACAAAGGGTTCCGCTCGCTGGACATGCGCTTTCTGTTGCAGATGGCTAACGGCGCCACCAAGATGCGGCGGCGGCTGGACCACGAAATCAGGTTCTTTCTGGCACGTCCGTCGGTGGAACTCTCGCTCAAGCTCCAGAATATCCTGCGACTGGGGTTTTTCCAGTTGTTGTACATGGACAAAGTCCCGCCGGCAGCGGCGGTGTCGGAAACGGTCAATCTGGCGCATCACTTTACCGATCAGAGCCAGGCGCGCCTGGTGAATGCCGTGCTGAGGTCTCGTCTAAGAGAGCCGGAGAAAGTGCGCTTCGTTTCGCGCGATGAAAATCCCGTCAAGTACCTGGGGGATTACTACAGCTACCCGGATCACTTTGTTGAGTATTGTGTGGGGGAATTTGGGATCGACCGGGCTGAGCAACTGCTTAAACGATACAATTGTCCGCCGCATATCACCTATCGCATCAATCTCCTGAAGGCCAAACCGGACGAAGTTGCGCACCTGTTACAGGAGAGTCGCTATGAGTTTTCTTTCGGCAAGTACTTGCCGGAGTTCATTCATTTTGAAGCGGCCGGATTACCGATGGAAGCCGAACTTCTGGATTCGGGAAAAGTGATGGTGCAGGATGAATCCGCGGGATTGCCGATTCGCTTGCTCAATCCGAAGCCGGGGGACAATATAGTCGATTTAGCCGCAGCGCCGGGCGGCAAGGCGACCTATGCGGCCATCAAAATGCGCAACAAAGGGCGGGTGACGGCAATTGATAAATCGCATCAGCGGCTGGAGATACTGGTGGCCAATGCGAAAAGACTTGGGATCAAGATAATTGCACCGGTGGCGTGCGACGCCACCGAATTCAAAGGCGGGCCGTTTGACCGCGTGCTGCTTGACCCGCCCTGCTCCGGTTGGGGGACCGCGGGCAAGAACTCGGACCTTCGGTGGGGCAAGACCGCGCAGGATATCGCCAATCTGGTAAAGATACAATCCAAGATGATAGACCGTGCAGCGCGACTGGTGAAGCCGGGGGGGATTCTGGTGTACTCAACCTGTACGATCATGCGGGATGAGAATGATCAGATTATAGAGGAGTTTCTGCTTCGGAATCCGAAATTTGAGATCGATTCGGCGGCACAGTTTTTCGGACCGGACCTGGTCAACGAGCGGGGGTTTATCAAGACTTACCCGGATGTAGAGAATCTCGATGGCTCGTTCTGCGCGCGACTCAAGCACCGTCTGGAGGCTTGAGACGGAGTGTTTTGTGCTTGCTTGTAGACAGTCTCTGCGCGATGGTAACGGTTGTTTCCCCACCCTGAAGGGTGGGGCACCGAATTCAGGCGAAAACGCACAGCAAGCCGTGGGGCACAGAGCCGCCAAGCGCGAACCGATTTGTGAGAGATTGACGTATAAGCACTAATGATGGCAGTTGACACCGAAGATATACCGAGCCGACGGAAACCGATTCTGACCAAATGGCTGCCGCTTGGATCGATTCAGCGCAAGCTCGCATTTCGGCTTCTGTTGCCGTTGTTGATTCTGGTGATACTGGCCGGGATTTTTGATCAGATTGTGATGCCGGCTATCACACGGCAGGGGAGTGAATTTGAACTTCCAGATCTCACCAACCAGAAAGTGGTTGATATTGACCAAAAGCTTGAAGACCTGAATCTCTCGTACGAGGTTGCGGGTGAGGAATTCGCTCCCGGCAAAGAGAAGGGGTTAATTGTCCGCCAGTATCCGATTGCCGGCACTCGAGTCAAGCCGGGACGAATAATCAAACTGATTGTCTGCAAAGGGCAGCGGATGGTGAATATCCCGCAGGTGTCCGGCAAATCAGTGAGGCAGGCGATACTTGATCTGGAGACGGCCGGGCTGACAGTTGGTGAAATTGCCTGGGCGTTTTCGGACACCATTCCGGAGAAAGTGGTGGTGTTCTCCTATCCATCGGCGGGGACGGAAATTCCGAGCGGAAGTCCGGTCAATCTGATGGTCAATCGCGGCCGAGCCACGGATTTCACGTTCATGCCGAAAGTGATCGGCCTGCAGCTTGAGGACGCCCGCAAGCTGATCGAAGAGAAAGGTCTAAAAGTAGGCAAACTGAAATCAAGAACCGATGAGAACTTCCTGCCGGAGACGGTGCTGGAGCAATCCGAAGTTGAAGGGGCGGAGTTGCAACTTGGGACGGAAGTTGATTTGGTGGTGAGCAAGACGTAGGAGGATGACAATAGTCGCGGGACTAGTTTCTTGGTAGATCAGGAGCCTTGCACTCCTGATTTTCTTTCGGTGTCAGGAACATGAAGTTCCTGGCCTTCAAGGCTGGAAAAGTCAGCCGTCATAACTTCCAGGTCAGCCCAAAGCTCGGGAGAATTCCGGCGTCATAGATCAGGCCGGAAGCAGAACTGATAAGCGGATTATAGCGATTGGTGATGTTGGTCAGAGTAAGGGTTATCTCGACCCGGCCGAAGTCGAATCGAGTATGAAAGTTGAGCGTGGCGTTTACGGGGAACCGCTTTGAGTTTTCCTTTGAGAGAACGGTCTTCAGATATTCCTCGCTGTAGTTGCTCGGTTCGGCATAGAGCTGCAGCTTCCTGAGCGGCGAATACGGATAGCCGGTCCGCATCTGAAGGTCTGCTCCCAATGAGAATTTGCGGCTCGCGCGATAATCCAATTGGGTCAACAAACGGTGGCGAGAATCAAGCTCGTACGGGTAGGTTATGCCGTGCTCGGTCCGAGTCGCTTTTGCCAGTGCGTAGGAAGCGTGCAGACTAAGGGGGGTTATGACGAACCGACTAAGTGACAGATCTACCGAGAACCCCTTGAAATCAGCCCGCCCGGTTGACGACATGCCGAGAAAGTCAGGATTGACAGTACGGTCTTCAGTATACACCCGTTCATAATTCGGGGAAACCACCGGCGTGTTGGAGATCCGCTTGCGGAAAAGCCCTACCTGCACCGGACCAAGAGAATAATCCGCCGTCAGAAGTCGGGTTCTCACAGGTGTCAGGTTAGACAAGTTTGCCCGGATGAGCGGTTGGTTCGGCTCAAGAATAGTGGTGACCGGATCCTCAACATACTCGCCGTAATGAAGGCGCAATTCCGAGAAGGCCGAAGGCCTGAACGATAGCTGGTATCTCTGGAGCAGATTTCCGGGCTGGACGACGGCGGAGATTCGCTCGTATCGCAATCCGCTTTCCAAAGAAAATCTGCCCAGATCGTGGCCGACTGAAGCGAACGCGGCAAAGTGGTCCTGCGGTGTGTTTCCCGAGTAGTGGCCAAAAGTCTTGTTCAGCGCGACTTGATAGATAAAGGGATTATCCGTGCATGCGAAAGGCGGCTGGAGATTCCAGTTCTGCTGGTGAAGGTCCACCGTGCGCTTGGTATCCGATGACCATTCGACACCAACGCGGGCACGAGTGTGGCCCAAGTCCAGGTCCGACTGCACGCGGCCAAGCAGGGTTCGACTCGAGTCATTGAGAATTATTCGACTACCGCCGATAGTGCTCTTTCCCTGTGGCAAGGCGACATATTGCCGGATGCTGTTCTTGATTGACGCCGAAGCTTGCACAAATAGTCGCGAAGAAACCCTCTGCAATTTAACGCCAACGTAGCTCTCACGAGCCGCTTGCAAGGTCTGAGTAGGTCGGACATGAGGTCCGGAGGCCGCGGTGTTATATGAAAGAAAATCGCGGACACAGTATTGATCGACCAGCAACTGGTATTTGGCGGAGAGCCGCATACCTGCGGATGTGAAGACGTCCTGGAAATTGGTGGGCGGAACAGTTCTCCGATCGGAACTGATATCAAATTCTTTGACGAGTTTGTCGAGCGTGGATTTGCGGAGTGAACCGAACGCGAAGAGCCGGGTGTTGCCGATTCGGAAGAATGCGTCGGCTTCAATTGTCGATAGATTCAGCACGCCGGAGAGCTTGGTATCGAACGGCGTAAGAGTCTTGAAATTGACTGCTGACGGAACACCGTACGAGACATCGGTCCCCTGCGGCATAAATCGCATGGACCGCACGATTGCTCCGGGGACCACTGAAAAGGCGCCGAAGTGGTTCGGGTCGGAGCCGATCGGTGTCCCGTTGAGATAGAACACCGGTGCAGTGCCGCTGACGCGAATCTGCGATGAATGGCTGGACCCTACCCTCGTCAGCTGGGGCGCGGCGAGCGCAGCGGTTGGATTGCCGGGAACCAGCGATCCCGCCGAGGCCTGCCGGATTTGGTCTGATGTGAACTCCTGATTTCCATAACGCTGATCTCTCTTTCCCTGCACATTTATCAGACCCACATCGATTGTCGATTCCGTCAAGATGACGGAGAGAGAATTCGGGTCCTTGGCCGTGGGGATTTCGAGGACGGCGCGCTCAAATCCAACAGCCGAAACTATCACAGTGTCCGGCAACAGGGAATTGGGGACACTGACCGCAAATCGTCCAAGGCTGTCGGTCGGGGTTGCGGCAATGGTCGCGCCGGCGGCCCGCACAATCACTGTTGCGCCCCAGACTGGCCGATCGCTGCGGTCGAGCACAATTCCAGCGTACGGTCGCCCGGTGCCGGCAGACGCTGCCCCAGTGCCGGAAATGAACAGCGCCGCCAAAAAGCAGGGGATCCGAATGAAGAGACGTTTTCGAATCGGCCTTAACATCAGGCCGATAGAGGACAAAGGTTGTGCCGACGCATATTCCTTGGCCGACGCGACGTATCGACTTGACATTCATGTAGTTACGGCGAAGGGGTCTTGGCCGATATGTGCAGGTCATCGGTATAATTATGCAAGAGGATTTCCATGCGTCTCGAAGTGCGCATTCAGGCCGTGTTGGGGTTTGCCCAGTCGCGACTGGCTGCATATATTGGCCGTCTTTCCGGCGGCGCGTTGGCCGCCTTTGGCGTAGTTAGAATGGCTTCGGAGATTGATCGAAATGCGCTATGCCGGTGAATTAGCGGCTCTGTCGACCGCCCTGCTTTGGTCGTTTACGGCGGTTTTCTTTTCGCTGGCCGGCAAGCGGATTGGGTCGTTCAATGTCAATAAGATCCGGCTCGTGTTTGCGGCACTTATCTACGGCATGGTGCTCCTTTTCTCGACCGGCTATCCCTATCCCACCGGGCTTAATTCCGCCCAGCTATTCTGGTTGACCCTATCCGGTCTGATCGGTCTCGTCATTGGCGACGGATGCGGATTCAAATCGCTGGTGATGATTGGCCCGCGTCTGGCCACGCTGGTGATGGCCTCAGCACCGATCATGGCGACAATTATCGCATGGGTTTTTCTTGGGGAGAAGCTCAAGCCACTGGACCTGCTCGGCATTACGGTGACGATTGCGGGAATTGCATGGGTGGTTTCCGAACGGCAGTATGGTCAGAACGGTCTGGCGGAAGGTCACCCGGATGCTGGAACGCTCACTCGCGGCGTTTTTCTGGCGCTCATTGCTTCAGCAGGGCAGGCGACCGGCCTGGTGCTCTCGAAACATGCCATGCTTGACCTCGGAACGAGCGTCCCGCCGTTGGAAGCCTCCGCCGTGAGGATTATGACGTCGGTAGTGATTATCTGGATTTTCTCGGCTTTAAGCGGAAAACTTCCACCGACAATCCAGTCTCTCCGCGACGGCAAGGCGGTGCTGTTCAGCGGCTGTGGCGCGGTGTTCGGTCCGTTTCTGGGCGTTTGGTCATCGCTGGTAGCCGTCTCGCTGATCGAAACGGGAATTGCCGCGACTCTCAACGCCACCACACCGGTGCTGATCATACCGACAGTCATTCTGGTATATCGAGAGAAAGTTACGATCCGCGCAATCGTTGGGGCGGTGGTCGCAGTGATTGGCGTGGCGCTGTTGTTTCTGGGATGAGCATGTTTCTGGATGTCGAGCGGTTCGGTCAGTTTGTGCACCGGCATTTTGGGTCGGAATCGCAGGAGCGAGAGCGGATGGTCGGTGTGGACCGACGCCACGATTCATGGTATTTTGATATCGTGCGGTTTTTCGGGCAGGCAGCGATTGCTCCAATGGCTGTCCGGACACAATACGAAACGATCCCCTTCGTCCAGGATGATACGGTAGTTGCCGCCTTTACAGGCAAGATCGAACTGGCGCTTCGTGCAGAGGGGCGTCTGTATGATGGTCCTCCGGCGGTTCAAATAGTCCACGTCGACTGGTCGCGGGACGCAGCGTGGATCGCGCTTCGACCGATCAGGTACGGCGAGCAGGCGGCCGGTTTCGCGATGGATCTGGTTGACCCGGCATTTGAAGGCTGGGGCGGAACGCTGCGCGATTACCTTCGGATCAACTACCCATCGACAAGGCTTGAGGATTCGCCGCTTTGTACGGGTGTCGGTGTCTGCGGACTTCTCATCGTGAGCGAAGCGGATCGGAAATATCTGCTCCGAGCAACGCGATCGTCCAAATTGGCCTCGCTGGAAGGCTCGGTGGGACCCTCGGTAGCCGGGTCGGTTGAGTTTGCGGATGACTACCGGAATCTCGCCGAACTGATTGCGCGGTCGATGGGTCGAGAAGTCGAGGAAGAACTTGGTTTAGAGCGGCAGGAATACTCGGTCAGACCGCTGGCGTATGCTCGCGAGATGGTTCGTGGAAACAGACCGCAATTGTTCACGATGGTCGAAACGGCACTAGACAGATCACAGATCGCAGACAGGATTTCCGGGCTGGCTTCGGAGAAGAGGGAGTTTTCCGAATTCGAATTCCTGTCGCTCAAGAGCGAACGACTTAGCGAGGCAGACATCATGCCGCTCAACTTTGAAGCGAAGATGTGCTACTACCTGCTGGAGGAGTGGCTCGATCGCGCTCAGCAGTAGCGCATTTGTCAAGTGTGCAGACGCCCTTGACCCGATCCCCTTTTTAATTCTACGAGAAAATGACTGGCGAAGATTCGTTGAGCTTCAGGGGGAAAAACTCCTTCGCTATCCAGTCGCAACGCGAGTTTGCAGATTTGCCTGAACTCTCCGCCCGATAGAGCAAGCTCCTTCAGATATGGATAAAGGTGATAGTGAACCAACCCGTACCAGGGATTGACGGCTCGCACCTGGAGGGTCAACCCGGTTTTCCGGCAAACGGACCGGAGCCATTTCAGCCCGACCAATGACACGAAATAGCCGTCCGGGCGCTGCCGTTTCAAGGGATAATTCCGGCTAAGGAACGGGTTGTCGATGTTGTTCACGATCAGGTATATCCGGCCGGAGCGTTTGACCAGCCGTGCTGCTTCTCTGATAGTGGCGGTGCGTATGTCCTCGGGTAAATGCTCCAACAGACCGAGACAAGTCACGATTTCGAAGGTGCGGTCCGGTATCAGTATTTCGTGGGACGAGCATTGAAGCAGGGTGATCCGATCTGTGACTCGTGCTGTTTGCGCGCGGCGGGTCAGTCGCTTCAGCATCTCGTGAGAGATATCGACTGACGTCACGTGGGCGCCCATTTTCGCCAGCATGATACTGATTCGCCCGATACCTGCGCCGATATCAAGCGTTTTCCTGCCTCGCAGCGTTTTCGGTAGCACGCTTGCCAGCGCCCCGCGCTCCCAGAGGTCGTAGAGTTGATTCAGTTCTTTTGGGGCGCCGTAGCTCAGTACCGCTGCGAGCGGGTCTGTTGATCCGGCCCGCCGTGACCAGAATTGACTGGCGGCAGAGGCGCTGTACTCTCTCCTGCGAACTTTCCTGGTTTGGCGCATCTATTTAAGCATCTGTTCGATCTTGTCGATTTCGCGAACGGCCCGCTCGTAATCATCCGGGCGACCGATATCGAGCCAGAATCCCGCGTAGGGATAGCTGAGGACTCTTGCCTTTCGCTCCAATAGGGTGAGGACAAGATCGTCGAAACCGAACGACTCGCCTTTGGGCACAAACTGAAGAACCTCTCTCGCAAACACGTATATGCCCATGGACACGAACATGTCGTAGGTCGGTTTCTCAGTGAAACGAACTACGCGGCCTTCAGCATCCGATTCAAGCACGCCGTAGTCAACGCGCTCGGTGCGCTTCTGGACCGCCACCGTCAGCAGCGCTTGCTGTCTGACGTGATACGCGTACAGGTCAAGGATGTCGATATCGCTGATGACGTCGCCGTTGGCGACGATGAAATGCTCCGGCAGGTCGGCAATCAAAGCGAGCGGACCAACCGTCCCAAGCGGCATTCCCTCCACCGAGTATCGAATCTCGATTCCCAGCGCTCGCCCGTCCCCCAGGGATTCCATGACAACCTGCGCCAGATGATTTACGGCGAGGTGGGCGCGCGTCACGCCGGCCTTCTTGAGTCGGCGAAGGAGAATCTCCACAATCGGACGTCTTCCAACCGGCACCAATGGCTTGGGGATATCGGTCGTGTAGGGGAAGAGGCGGGTTCCTCGGCCGCCCGCCAGGATGACAGCCTCCATCAGGTCCTTTCCGGGGGATCAAGAAGCATAGACGTTATGATACCACTTGTCGTACGGGTCAGTGATGAGTCGGGACCGAATTGCCGTCATGACTTCTCTGATGCCGTCCGGAACAGTGCGAGATATAGTGAAGCCAAAAGCGGTCTTGATCCGGTTGAAGTTCACCCGGTAATCTCGGGGGTCATTGCCGCGCTGGACGTACGATACCAGTTCAGAGCCGCCACCAAGCTCGCAGAGAATGCTTTCGGCCACCATTTTCTTGGTGTAGTTCTCGTCGGTCGATCCGACATTAAGCGCTTGGCCGGCGACGCCGTCGTTCTTCGATTCCAGAGCCAGTCGGCACGCGTGGGCCAGGTCAGTTACATGGCAGTAAGGACGCCAGAACTGCTCACCGTAAATCTCCAGCTTCCTGCCCATAGTCAAGTCACGGGTAAACTCGTTGACGGTCAGATCGAAGCGGGGTCGCGGCGAGAGTCCGTAAGCGGTGGCGAACCGAAGTATGACAGGACAGAATTCCGGCGAAACGGATTCTTGAAGATACTGCTCAAAGCCAACCTTGGTCTCGGCGTACAGCGATATGGGATTGAGCGGCGAATCCTCGTCGACATATCCGCCAGGGTCGCTCATCTTTCCGTAGTTGCTGCATGTGGAGGAGAAGACAAATCGGGGGACCTTCTTCGCCCTGGCCAGATCACACAGAAGTATGGAAGCCTCCAAATTGGTCTGTCTGGCTAGGTCGGGATTGTCGCGGCAGGCGGGATCGCCGACAATGGCAGCCAAGTGGACCACGCCGGAAGCGCCTTCCAGCGACCGTTCCAAATCAGCCTTGTTGCGAATATCTCCGGTTACGAGTTCAAACTTTGCGTGGTTCATCCAAGGCAGAAGTGACATCCCCCCGTGCAAGAGGCTGTCGATGGTTCTTACTCTATACCCGGCGGTCAGCAATTGTGACACGAGCATGGAGCCAATATACCCGGCACCACCGGTCAGCAGAATCAACCTTTCGGAGGGCTGTTTTCTCTTCACAGTTGGCGCAGTGCCTCCTGAGCTTTGACAAGTTCCTCGCCAGCCAGTCCCAGCGACAGTGCCTTCTGAAGGCTCTCCCGTGCTTCCGGGAGCTTTTCATGGAACTGGCAGATACCCATCAGATACCAGACCTCCGGGTCCTGTGGCGCGACAACGGCCGCACGCAAGCAAGCCTCACGACTACTTGTATAGCGTCCCATAGCCAGGTAGACACGGGATAGGTTCTTGGCGGGAAACATATCCAGTGGAGCCACCAACAGGGCACCTTGCGCCATCTGCTCAGCGCGCACCGTGTCCTCTTTCAACTCGGCCAGTACCAACGAGTAGTACAGGGCGGTCTCGCCCTGTGACGGGTCCTTGGAGAGGATATCTTCAAAGACCTGCTTGGCTTCACTCTTCTGATTGGTGGCGTAGAGACCGCGTGCTTCCTGGGCTCTGAGTCGGAGATTGTCAGCCTCGAGCGCCAATCCGGCTCGCGCTGTTTGCAGTCCTTCTTGGGCTAATCCCAAATCGATAAGCGCCCGCGCCGCTAGTTCATAGGCATCCGGGTTGTCCTTGGCCACCTCAACACAAAACTGCGCCAATTCGCGGACCTTGTCCGGTTGACGCATCACCTCAAGCGCCCGGATCAGATTTCGGGCCGGCTCAATGTCCTGCGGGAACAACGTGAACGTCTGCTTGAACAGAGCGATTCCCTCGTCGCTTCGACCGACCCGTGCCAGCGACAACGCTTTGAGATTGGCCAGTTCAGGGCTCATCGGTCCAAATTGACTGAAGCTGTCAAATGCGGCCATGGCTTCCTGAGTCTGGTTCTTGGCTGCGGCCATTCGGACTAAGCCGACAAAGGCAGGCCTATACGACGGCGCCAAGTCGAGCGCCATGCGGTAGAATTTCTGACCCATACTGAACGGCACGCCTTTAGCATTGGCATAGGCATCCCCGATTGCGGTCAGCCAAACCGGATCCTGGCCGCGTGCAGGCAACAGGGAATCAAGTATTTTGTCAGCTTGTCGTCTGCCGCCACTAATTGTCATCTGAGAATAGAGGGCCGCCTGAAACTCGGTCGTTTCGGTCCGCCACCCTGTGACCGCCTGGAGCTGTATCGCCGCACCGTCCCGATTGTACGACTGCGTATAGCTGTAACCAATATAGGCCCCGATGTACTCCTTGAAACTCTCCGGTTGATTGGTCGCGGCAAGGCTTAAGGCCTGGTCCATAAAGTCAGCGCTCAAACGTTCATTGTACAGGCTTCGATAAGCGAGCGCGGAGTACAGCAGAGTAGTGAATGCGGTCGGAGACGCCTCCTGCAACCGATCAGGGAGGACCGACAACTGGGACTTGTCGTCTGAGGCCAGGGAGTATCGTAAGTGCAGGATCGCGGATACGGACTTCTCTTTGTCACGAGCATCCCAATTCAGCAGCAGTTGACGCGCCGCCCAAAGATTGCGGTATCGACCGAAGACCTCAAGGCACTGCCATGCCGTGAGGGCATTTGGCCGCGCGGCGTACCGCTGGTGCGCCGCCCATACAGCGGAGTCCGGAATTCCACGCTCTGTGTAATAGTCGGCTAGAGCGGAGAAGTACTCAGTGGTTTTTGATCCGGAACTGATTCCCAGTGCAGCGGTGGCAACGGAAGCATCAAAAGCGCTGTAGAGCAACTGAATTCTTGCTTCGATCAGGCGCGCGGCGGCTTTGTCGAGGCCATTCTTTTCCGCCACTTTGAGAGCCTTGGACGCTCCCGCGAGGTCCATCACTTTGATGAGCGCCAGCGCCTGCCAGTAAGGCGGCTGCTCGCCCTGTGGGTCGGAAGAGATCCATTTTTCCGCCGCCCGGGCGGCATCATAATAGGATCCCAGGTTGTAGAAGCAGCGGACGGCACCGCCAGCGGCTATATCCATATCGGAATGCTTGTCGGCCAGCCGGAGGTAGTGGCTCAGCGCATCAAGCCACCAGAGCTTCTGCTCATACGTTTGAGCCAGTCCCAGATCACCCAGAGGCGAGACACTGTCGGCTCTCTGAAGCTGTACGAATGTCGATTCAGCCTGGACAAAATCCAAGCGCTCGACCTGTTTCATGGCTCGATCGTACCGTTCCTGAGGAGACCGATCGGCTTCTTTGGAGCAGGCCAGAAAGAGGGCCGGCAATAGCGCTAGATATAGAATTCGTTTCATAGGAGAATGTTAACCCTTGTTCATGCTCTTGGACTCAGTGGTCATTTCCGTGTTATACAAGCATACAAGGTACGCAATTTCTGTCTATGGGGGAATCTTTTTGGTCGGGTTGGTGGTATTAGGTAGCAAAATCGATGCGCGCAGAAACAAGTTGGATAGATTTTTGTGTGCGCATATATTTTAGGTATGACGACTCTCCACTCCGAAGGACTAGTCAAGTATTATCGCAAACGAGCGGTGGTGAACGATGTTTCGGTAACCGTTCAGCCTGGGGAGGTGGTCGGTCTGTTAGGGCCCAACGGCGCCGGCAAAACTACTACCTTCTATATGATTATCGGATTCATCCGACCGGACGGCGGCCGGGTATTCCTTGGAGATCACAATATCGGGAAGCTGCCGATGTACCGTCGCGCTCAGCTCGGGATAGGGTATCTGGCGCAGGAAGCCTCGGTTTTTCGCAAACTGTCGGTGGAAGACAATATTCGCGCGATATTGCAGTTTCGGAATCTGACTCGACAGCAGAGAAAGCAACGGCTGGAAGACCTGCTCCGGGAGCTGGATATCGTCCACCTTCGCAAGAATATGGCCTATACGCTTTCCGGCGGTGAACGGCGGCGGGTTGAGATTACGCGTACGCTGGTCAATGAACCGAAGTTCATTTTGCTTGATGAGCCTTTTGCCGGAATTGACCCGTTGGCCGTGGAAGACATTCAAAAGATTATTGCACGTTTGGTCGAGCGGGGACTGGGCGTTTTGATAACGGATCACAACGTTCGGGAGACGCTCTCGATCTGCCATCGGGCTTATATTATGTGCGACGGGAAGATTCTGAAAACAGGTACTTCGGAGTTTTTGGCCAACGATCCTGAGGCGCGCAAGATCTATCTGGGCGAGAAGTTCCGACTGAATTGACGAGTCGTTCCGACTCGCCGTGTTGAATAACTGAACGAACTGGTCTGGAGAGGTAAATCGGCAGTGCGCGGATACCGATAATCAGGATAAAACAACGGTCATTGCACCGATCGACCCTGTCGAGTCGATCATTGGTTTGACATATGAAGATTGAAATTAGACAATCACTAGGCCTGCACCAGATTCTGGCGCCGCAGCTTATCCAGTCGCTGAAGATGCTTCAGATGCCGATTTTGAAACTGGAGCAGACGCTGCGGATGGAGCTGTCGATCAATCCGTTGCTCGAAGAAATCGAGGAACTCGAACTCGAGCAGGAAACGGACACGCTCGAGGCACCGGAGCCGGAGATCACGCAAAATGAACCGGCTGAAGAGCCGGCCAGCGAGAAGATCGACTGGGACGCCTATTTGGCGGAAGACGATGAGGGATACAAAGTCCGCGAGCATCGGGAACAGGACGAAGAACGGTTCGAGGGGACGGCACAGTCCACTGACAATCTGTACGCGCATCTCACCGAGCAGCTGTCATTCCTCAAGCTTTCCCAGGAGGAGCACCTGATCGGCGAGTACATTATCGGCAATATCAATCCGGACGGTTATCTCGCGATCGGCGTTCCGGAGATGGCGGCTGAGTTACAACTCGAGGAAGCGAAAATCGACAAGGTGCTCAAGATGATCCAGCGGTTCGATCCGACCGGGGTCGGTAGCCGTGATCTGCGGGAGTCACTCCTGACGCAGCTAAGAGAAAAGGGGCAGGAAAACACGCTGGCCTATCGCATTGTCGATGAACATATCAAGGACTTGGAGAAGAAGTCCATTCTTCAGATTGCGCGGTTGATGGGGGTGCAGGTTGATCGTGTGCAGAAGGCAATGGAGACGATCAAGGCCCTTTCTCCGACTCCGACGTACGGTCGCTTCGAGTCGGGCGCCATGCCGGTAGTGCCGGACATGATAATCGAACGGTTCGGCGACGACTATCTCGTCTTCCACAACGACAGGAATGTCCCGCGCCTTCGCATCAATGCGGGATACAAGCAGTTGATCAAACGGGGTGGCACCAGCAGCAAGGACACCAAGGATTACATCCGCCAGAAACTTGAGCAAGCGCGGTGGCTGCTCAATGCCATCAATCAACGGCGGGGAACGATGATCAGAGTGATGGAGGCGATTATCGAGGAACAGAAGGACTTCTTCGAGAAAGGCCCGGCGTTTCTGAAACCGCTCATCATGGAAGATATTGCCCGCAAGGTGGAAATGAACGTGGCAACAATCAGCCGTGTCTCGAGCGGCAAATATGTGCAGACGCCGCTGGGCGTCTATGAAATCAAGTACTTCTTTAACTCCGGAATTGCCAGCGAAGGCGGCGAGGATCTGTCCAAGCGATCGGTGAAGCAGCGGATCGAGGAGATCATCAAGGCCGAGGACCCGGAACAGCCGCTGTCCGATCAGGATATCTTCAAGCACCTCAAGGAAGAGAAGATCATGCTGGCGCGACGGACCGTAACTAAGTACCGCGAAGAACTCGGCATCAAGCCGGCCCGTTTCCGCAAGCGGGTCTGAGTGCGGCGCCGAGGATTAGTTTTAACACATTGTCAAACAGCATGTTAGCATCACGTCATGCCCTTGGCGGGACGGCGCTGAGAATTCATTTTGACGGTTTCAATTGTTATGTTTGACTGCGTCCGGCTCGATCCGTTCATTTCGATGGTATAAGCTGATGATGGGGCATTCACTGAAATTCGTGCGGGGAGCGGCGGCAGCGTCGGTTAGTTGGCGCGGGTCGCATCGTAAGAATCGGACTCTTGTCCTTGGGAAAGGAGATAAGCGGATATGCAGGTGAAACTAACGGCTCGCCATTTTGATCTTACCCCCGAGATCAGAGCGAAGGCCGAGGAAGAAATTGAGGGGCTTACGCGATTTCACGAGAATATCATTTCCGCCGAACTGATTCTTGACGTCGAGCGGCACCGGCGGCTGGCGGAAATTCGCGTCAAGGTTTCCCGCGACACGCTGACCGGAACCGGCGACAGCGACGACATGTACAAGTCGATCTCACTGGCTGTCGACAAGATGAAAGCCCAGCTCAAGAAGCACAAAGAGAAGCTCAAAGAGAAGGACGTTGGCGCAATTACGGGCGTTGCCGAGTCGCTTACCCGACCATCCACTAATCCAGACGAGGTGGATGTCTAAGACGCGAGGGACAACCGCATCAAGAGTGAGGCCGCTTCAGACGAAGCGGCCTTTTTGTTCAGATCGTAGGGTTATCGTTTCGGCGTCAGGAAGCTGACTACCGGGTTAACCGCCAGCGACACCATCATGCCGATTGTCCCGGCCTGCGGGGATGGCGTTCCGGTAAAATAGAGTACCATGCAGACGCCCAGACCGGCGATGCCGGAGGCAAACGCGCCGAGTTTAGTCATTCGACCGGACAGAAGTCCCCAGACAAATGGACCGAGAAAGAGGGAGCCGATCGCTCCCCACGAAATGCCGAGAATGCTGACGATGGTCGCAGGCCGAAAGTATGCCAAGACCACTGAGATGCAGACAAAGAACGCGCTGCAGATTCGCATGAGCAGAGTCAACCGCTTGTCGGATACGTTTCGATTTATGAATCCGGCATAGACGTCCTTAGCGACTGAGGAACTTGAGATAAGTACCAGGGCGGCGAGCGTGGACATCGAGGCGGAGAGAATTAGCAGCAGCATCAGGATGGCCAATGATTCCGGCACGACCTTGGTAAGGAATTCCGGCATGAGGGCATCGAATATTGGTTTGCCATTGTTGAAGGCCGTCGGCGCGCTGTCAGGAGTCAGGAACGTGCGGGTGGTAGCGCCGGTGAAGTAGGCGGCGCCACTGATAAGCAGCGAAAAGACGGTGGAGGCGATCATACCGACCCGGATGGACCGGCGGTCTTTGATCGCGTAGAATTTCTGTATCAGTTGAGGCATAGCGAACGGCGCCACGCTGGTCAGGAAGAAAAGGCAGAACAACGGCCAGAAGCCGGGTGGACCGACAACGGCAGTCAACTCCGGATTGAAGGAGGAGAGCCTATCGTTGATGACACTTAGACCGCCGCCGGCGCTAATCGTGCTGCCAATAAGCACTGCGGACCCAATGGCCATGATGATGCCGAAAATGACATCGATCAACGTCATCGATTTGTAGCCACCTAATACCAGATAGATGGCAGTGAACAGACCCATAAGGACCAGCGCTACTGAGTACTCAATGCCGAAATTGACCTTGAACAGATAAGACAAGCCGATGAACACGGCCGCCGAATAGGGGACGAAGAATACGAATATGGCCACCGAACTGCAGAGTTTCAGCGCTGGAGACTGATACCGCTTCTCCAAATACTCGGGCATGGTGTCAACCTTGAGTTCAAGCGACATCTGCTTGATCCGGTAGCCCATAACCCACCAGACGGCGAGGACGCCAATCAGCGAGTTGCCTAGCGCAATCCAAAGCCCGGACATACCGAAATCCCAGCCGATCTTCCCGGCAAAACCGATGAAGAGCACCGCGGAGAAATAGGCTGCCCCATAAGTGAAGGCGGTCATCCAGGGACCAACTTTGCCTCCGCCCAGGAAATAGTCGGAAAACGAGCGGGCGCGGCGAAGTCCCAGAATCCCGATGATGACGACCATGGCGGCGAAGGCGGCGATGACGATGGCTTTGACAACTATCATGCGGTACTCCCTGAATTTTAGAATTTGAGCATTACTTCCATGCGCATCCAGCCATAGGAGGACGCAGTTGCGGCGTAAAAGTCACCCGGTCTGAAACTCTCGTAGAGCACGTGGCCGGTTAGGTTCTTTTCTGCTTTGTAAGTCAGTTTGAGAATGAAGAGATTGCCGCGAGTCCTACCGCATCCACCGGGGAAAGTGGGCGTTGGGTCAACCAGACGGGGGGCGGTCAAATGATGGAAATCGATGCTGAGGTCAACAGCCGGCGTAATGTCGACGACCGTCCTGGCGAATACTGAGGCGATGTTGGACCAGTAGGCGACTGCTCGTTCCTTGGTCAGTGCGGAGGCGTAAGATTCGCACCATTTAGGCCAGCGTCCCCAGAACGGGTCCCATGCTTCGTACTTGGAAGTCGAGAGTCTATCGCCACTCAGGAACAGGCCACCGATGCTAATTGTCCGTGGGAGCAGGCGCGGCCAACCGGTGGCATAATCGGCGTAGGCATAGCCGCCAAAAGAAAGCTGATCATGTCCACCACGCCTTCCAAACTGGATGGCGTCTTCTTCTGTTATGGTCAATCTTGAAGTGATCGGGTATCTGACTCGCCCGCCCAGACAGTTCAAGTCGATTCGCGGAAATGTCCTGTAGGCCGTAGCCTGCTTTCTGAGCAGGTACGCTTGGAGAATCCCTTTGCCAAGCGGCCGGTTGTAGTGAAGCATGAAGCCAGTTTCACTCTGCTCCACCAGCGCTTTGTAGCGATTGTGGTCATGAATTACCGGAAACAGACCATCCCATCGTGGCTGATACACGAGCGCAAGAGTCACAGTCTGTTTGGTCGTGGGAGTCCAGTCGATGCGCACGGCATTGAAATAGGCAGAGCGGGAGCCGTCTAGCGGCCCGCCTTCCCAAACAAGAAACCCCTCCCCGAAATCGATATTCTGCCGCCCGACAGTCAGGTTGAACGGCCTGCTACCAAGGCTGTCGATCCGGGCATAGAGCTGATCGACAAACAACTGATCGAAATCGGTCTTCTTCTTTTCCGGCACGAAGTAGTACCGCATTTCGTTAGTCAGTTTGACGCCGAATTCAAGCTTGCCGGTCGGTCGAAATTGAGCCATCAGGCTGGCTCGATTCCTAAAATAGCTCGAACCGGCCAGCGAATCGGACGCTAGCCAAGTCACGTTATCGAAGGTCTCGACCCTCATGCGCTGCGTGTAGGTGAGTTTCAGCTTGGCAGGTCCGGTCGTAATCGACGTCTCCGCCACTGGAGCAGCGCAGGGGAGCGTGACCATAAGAGCGGCGACCGCCAGCCATTGAAGAATAGAACGGATGTGCATCATATCCTCTTACGAGCACGAAGCCCTGTTGCGCGAATTAGACGATATTGCCCGCCAAGCTATATCTGATTTGCGTCACGGGCAACTATGTTATGGACATAGTCAAGCGCTTCAGCTACCGTTGAAAGGAATCAAGACCACAAAGATGTTAATAGTCCTCTGAGCGAATAGACCTCCGATGGGTTCACGTTTCCGGCGACGATTCCCGCACAGAGGTGCCGCAGTCGCTCGGATTTCTTGATTCGTGCCGCAAGCAGATCGTTAACCCAGCCGATACTGAGCCATCGCTCGGCCTGTTGATAGCCGCGGTAGAGAGGATCCATCTCATGGCGGAGACGGTTCGGGTATTCCTTCAGAAGGATCATGTTTTCGGATTTCAATGCGGCTGAGACGATTTCCGAAGCAAGGAGCGCCGATCTGATTGCCGGGGCGATCCCTTCACCGGTAAACGGATAGGTTGTTCCGGCAGCCTCGCCGATCGCGAGAACCTGTCCGTTCATGACTAACGATTGCCGGTCAAGTGAGCACTGAATGGGGAAGCCACGCAAGGGCGTCTCGATTTGTCCGTGGCGGAGCACTTTGGCGGCGGGTGGGAAACCGGCAAGGAATCGCTCAAAGGTATTTCGGAGGGCGTGACCATCAAATTTGTTTGCTCCGGTCACCGTGCCACAACCGACATTGAAGAGGTTGTCGCCGAGGGGAAATATCCACGCAAAACCTGGTTTGACCGATCGATCGTATGACAAGATACCAGTAGAGAGTGCGGCGCTCGAACGAATGTAGCAGCGCATAGCCATAGCGCTCGGCGTGGAGTCGGCCGTGAGACCGAGTCTCATAGCCAGGGCCGAATGCGCGCCGGTAGCGACCAGGACAACGCGCGCATTAACCGGACGTTGGCTTTGACCAAGCCGGATACGGAGAGAGGACTGCGGCCGGGCTTCGATGCTCACGACCGAATCGTGACAGAAAACGGCGCCCGCCTTAACCGCAGCTCGGGCCAGCAGAGTATCAAAGGTCGAACGCCGCAGGGTGAGAATGTTGGCCGGTATCTCAAAGTCGATCCCGCGGCAGGAGTAGATTCTTAGTCCATCGACCGGATGCGCATAGGCAATAATTTGGTCGGCGAGTCCGAGTTGATTCAGATAGTGCACGGTCTCGGGAAGCAGGCAGTCACCGCAGATTTTCTCACGCGGAAAGCGGGCGCGGTCAAGCAGGGCTACCGAGAACCCTTGGTTGCGCAACCCGATCGCGGCTGCGGTTCCGGCGGGTCCGGCGCCGACAATCAGAATATCGAATGTCTTTCCGGCAATTTCTTCAGAGGAAAGTTGTAGGGAGGCGAGTTCGGCGTCTGTAAACACAGAGGAGACCATTGCTTCGCAACCTCTGACTCCGCGCTCAGACCCTGGGGCCTGTTGAAGAAGCCACTAAGTCATTGCGAGCCGCGCCGCAGGTGCGGCGTCGCAATCTGTCTGCTTGTTGCGTGGTAGTCAGATCGCGACGTCGTTCCGCGAAGCGCGTCACTCCTCGCGATGACAATCGCCACGTTTTCAACAAGCCCTCAACAGCGGTTATCTTGGGGTTTCAGGCTGAGGGAACTCTCGGACGACAGTCGTTTGGATACCGCCGCGGGGGTTGAAAATCCCCTCAAGCCGGGCTCGTCGCGGCTTAGCGGCAATGACTATATCATCGAGAATTCGGTTGACCACATTCTCGTGAAATATCCCTTTGTTGCGATACGCCAGGAGGTACTCTTTGAAACTCTTAAGCTCAAGGCACAACTTGTCCGGGACATAAGTCAGGCGGAGCTCGGCGAAATCCGGTAAGCCGGTTTTGGGGCAGATGCAACTGAACTCGTTAGTAGTCATCTGAATCTCATATTGCCGGTCCGGATAAATATTGGCAAACGTCTCAATTGGCGGTGTTTGCCAATCCCGAATGTCCGACTGGAGCCCTTCGTATTGGGATGGTGTCATGGGGCAAGGATAGTGAAATTGGAGGGAAAAGACAATGGCGTTGGGAGTGCGGGCAGGTCACAATCCGCCACGGGCGGATCAAGACCTGCCCGAACGGGGGAAGCGGTTCTCGGCTCCGCTCGAACCAGCGGTACACAAGCCGAACCGGAAAGCCGTACCAGCGAAGAACTAAACAATTTCTCACTCGCAACTCACAGATTGTTCTATATTTGAGGCTCAGAAGGCTTGTTGCTATGACTACTATAGACAGACTAAAGAAGCCGGCGGTGGTGCTCCTCAGCGGCGGGATTGATTCCTCCACCACGCTGGCGCTGGCCATCGACCGGGGATTTGACACGGTCGCGCTGAGTTTCGACTATGGTCAGCGGCACCGGTTGGAGCTTACCGCGGCCAAGAAGGTGGCGGAGTCTCTGAAGGCAAAACGGCATATCCAATTTCCCCTTAACCTCGCCGCGTTTGGCGGATCGGCTTTGACGGCCAACATAAGCGTTCCCAAGCACCGTGCTACCGAAAAGATTGGGCACAATATCCCGATCACCTACGTTCCCGCACGCAATACCATTTTCCTGTCGGTCGGCCTGGCGCTGGCCGAAGTTATCGGGGCGGCGACGATTTTCATAGGCGCCAACGCAGTTGACTACTCCGGCTATCCGGATTGCCGCCCAGAGTTCATCAAGGCGTTTGAAACAATGGCAAACCTGGCTACCCGCTCGGGCGTGGAGGGGCGGAGAATGACGATTTCCGCGCCGCTGATCGAAAAGAGTAAATCGGAAATCATCAGAATGGGAATCCGGCTCGGGCTGGACTATTCGCTAACCCTGAGTTGTTATGATCCGGATGATGACGGTCTCGCCTGCGGCGCCTGCGACAGCTGTTTGCTGCGGCGCAAGGGGTTCATCGAGGCCGGCGTTCTCGACCCCACCCGTTACGTTGCTTCTCCGCTGGTCTGATTGGCAATGGAATATACCCCGAAATTGGCATCCCGGCCGCGCGAGTTCGGCGACCGACTTCCTGTAACCGAGATCTTCTATTCCATACAGGGAGAAGGGCGGCATGCCGGGTGGCCGGCGATCTTTATTCGCCTGGCCTACTGCAATCTGGGTTGCTCGTGGTGTGATACTCGATATACTTGGGACAGCGACAAAATTGATTCCGGTACGCTGCAAACTGGCCGGGAAATCGCCAATGCTGCGGTCGGTTTACTGGAAAATAGTGATTCTAGCTTGGCGACCGTCCATGTCGTTTTCACCGGAGGGGAGCCGATGTTACATCAGGTCCGCATACCGACGGTAATCGATGCTCTCCGAAATAAGGGATTCGCCTACTTTGAAATCGAGACCAACGGCACGATTGTCCCTTCCGACCAGATGATACAAGCGATTTCATGGTGGAACTGCTCGCCCAAATTGAGCAACAACGACCGACCGTCGGACAGTAATCTCGTGCCGGCGGCATTGGCCGCAATCGCTGCAACCGGAAGGGCCGATTTCAAATTCGTGGTACGGGATCGCGCCGATGTCGACGAGATGGAACGGGTCTACCGGCCCCTTTTGCCATTTGATTCGGTGATGCTGATGCCGGAAGGGATGACGCGCACCCGGCAGATCGAAGCGATGCCGTTCGTGCTGGCGGAGTGCCGTCGGACAGGCTTTCGCTTTTCGCCGCGAATGCATATACTGGCATGGGGAAATGAACGCGGAAAGTGAAGGATAGGCAACAAGGCATGAAAGTATGGCTGTCAAAAGATTTCCACTTCGAAGCCTCGCACCGACTGGATCACTTGCCGACGGAAAATCCGTGTCACCAGCTTCATGGTCACGGTTACCGGGTAGCGGTCGAGGTCTATGGCGAGGTTGATCCGCAGACCGGTTTTCTGATCGACTACGCCGAGTTGAAGCGGGTGGTTGGACCGATAATAGCTCAATTGGATCATCGGCACTTGAACGACATTGAGGGATTGTCCTTCACGACAGCCGAGCATATCGCCGCCTGGCTTTGGAAGAGAATCAAATCGCAACTGCCGATGCTAAGCCGGATAACAATCTACGAAACGGCATCGACGCGCTGCGAATACACCGGAGAGTGATGCGGTTCCCGTTCGCAATTATAACCGGTCTCCTTCTGGCGATTCTGTGCAGACCGTCAATGGCTCAGGTCCGGTCGGCAGATTCTTCTCGTTCCCAAGGTGCTGGCGAAACAATTGATGTTCTTGCGGAGGCGCGAGAACTCGCCATAACAACCTACGCCGGATTCGCGTATGGCTCCAATCCGTCACGCAAACAGATTGATTGCACGCAGTTCATGCAGGCGGTAATCGAGCGGGTTATCGGGCGGGTGCTAACCGCAGAGGAATCCAGAGCGGTGCTTATTTCCGGGCTGCCGTCAGGGGCGAAGAAGCTGGACAGCTTGATCGCAGGGGAGGATGATCGCATTAAAGGTGTGCAGTATGCGCTAACCCGGGTGTTGCGAATAGGTCGAGCAATCGTAGCGGATTCGGCCAGACCGGGAGACTTGGTTCAGTATTGGATCAGGAGTTCGTCAGGTCATTACAAGGGGCATGTCGCGACAATCGAAAGCGTGAGACACGAAAACGGCATACCGGTGGCGCGGCTGTATGGATCACACAAAACACTCGGGCGAATTGGAATCGCAGTTGACCGACAGGGGAAAGAGCTTCTCCTTAAGCTGAAGGGGAAAGACCGGAAGGTTTACATCGTACGGATTGACCCCTCATTGCTACTGAAAGTCCGTGAGATCACTCCGAGTGGTCTGGGCGTCAAGGAGTAGAAAAACCCCGAACCGAAGGTCGGTCCGGGGTCCATGGAGCGAGACTTCCCAGCGAATGAAAAATCTCGGCTGTTAGACTTGCTGACCTTGTTTTTTCCGTTTGTCCGCAACGGCATAGTAGAGCAAGAGCGCGACACCTGCGGCGACGAGCACTCCACCTAGAATCGCCTCGTCCTCGAAATAGCGCGGCATCATCTCCATAATGAACAGCGCCAATCCGACAAACAGGCAGACCAGCCCCCATTTGAGGGGAGTCCCGAAGCCGTTGCTAAAATTCAGGTCAATCGGTTTGCTGGGAAGATCGTTCGGACCTTTCTCCAGATAGCGCATTTTTACCCGGTGATCCCCCACCGCCTTTATGATGCTCACGACTGATCCGAATACAATCAGGCAAATCAGAATAGGGGTCATGTCTAGTCCCATGAATGTCTCCTTTGCTTTGCGGCCATAGGCCTGTTTCTACTACCTGATGAGACTGAGCAGCCGTCCAAAGGTTGCGCGTTCGACCGGCCATTTTGATGCAACTTTTGGGGCGGCAAACCAGTCTCATACCTATGGTGGACCACAAGGCGATAGTGGAAGCGATCCTGGCCGGCAAGCAGGAGCAGTTCCGTCTGCTGGTAAACGACTTCCAACGCCTGGTGAGCCATATTGTGTTCCGAATGATCCCGGATACGCATGACCGGGAAGATGTCTGTCAGGAGGTGTTCGTCAAGGTGTACCAGAATCTAGCCGGATTTCGGTTTGGATCGAAGCTGTCCACATGGGTGGCGCAGATAGCGTACAATACCTGCCTGACGGCGCTGAGCAAGAAACAGTTGGCGATCGATCACAGATTCGCTGATGAGCGCGATGATTCACGACCGGAGTGGTCGGCAGGCGATTCTTCGCGGCCGGACTATCTGTATGAAAGCGATGATACTGCCTCGGTCGTCAGGCGCGAAATTGACCGTTTGCCGTCGTTGCCCGGCACTATTCTGGCGCTGTTTCATCTGGAGGCCATAAGTCTCCAGCAGATAGCTGAAATATTCGGCATGCCGGAAGGGACAGTGAAGAGTCATTTATTTCGGGCGCGCCGACTGCTAAAAGAGCGCTTGATCCAAGAGCACCAATGGGAGCAATTATGAATGGCGAGCATCTCGGTGATATCCTGATTCAGGAGTTCCTGGATAAACAAGTGTCTTTGCCGATTTTAGCAAAGCGCCATTTACAGGAATGCAAGCAGTGTCGGGAGGCGCTTGAAGGCTATCGCGAACTCTATGCTGCACTGGCAGAAGCAGATTCCCCGCAACTCTCACCGGCATTTGCCGACCGGGTGATGGAGCAAGTCTCCGAGACGCGGCCGGTCAGGCAACTCTCAAGAATTGCGGTGCCGCAGTGGGCTTGGGTTGGTGCGACAGTGCTTGGGGCCTTGGCGATTTCCGCGCTGGCCGTGGGCCCGGCCGCGTGCCAGAATCTGTTGGCTCAATTTCAGGGGTTGTGGGGTAGCAGTTTGAACGGCGTGCAAGCAGGAGCATCCAAGTATCTGGCCGAACTCAACCTGAAGCCCATCACCGCCGTCCTGTCGATATTGACATTGGGTGGGATAGTCCTGATGGACCGCCTTATGGTTCGCGTGCGTCGCAGTCGCCGGCTCATGTCGCTGATGGTCTGAGGCGGAATTACTGTTGGGCACTAATCCTCTGTACGGCTGTTTCCGGCGCAGTGACCACGTGGGAGCGGCGCTCAAGTTGTTTGTCGGATCTGCTTGACATTTTGCTCAAATTCAAGCATATTTCTTTTGCCATAAGGACATACCTATAGACCGTCTGCTACTGAGTAGTTCGCACAACCGGAAATTTTCCAAGCTCTTGGAGATATGAATGAGCGGGCAGACGGCTTTCACCACCCACCTCCATCGCATACGCTTCATTTCGCGTGTTCTTCTTCTCGTGTGTCTGTGCGCCGGGATCGCCCACGCCGCCCCGTCTCTGATTCTTCGATTTGACAGCGTTGTCGTGCCGGTGACCAGTCCAACTGTTCCTTTGCGTCTTTGTATCACCAATCCGCATGACCATATCGCAGGAATTGAGCTGCGGCTGATACTGAATCGGCCCGATTTGGTTGTATTCACAGGGGATTTCGATACGACCGGAACAGTCATCGGCGGATGGGAATATGTCTGGGCCGAAGTTCGGGACAACGGCAGCAGCCTCCATGTCGTCGGTCTGGCGGAGATGAATCCGCCGTACAATCATCCACCCGTTTTCCCTTCCGCTACTGAGCGCACGCTGATAAGGGCAACCTTGCAAGTCAAGCCGGTGCCCGATACCGCGACTGCCAGGACCGGGTATGTACAGATCGATACGTCGCTGGAGTATTTCGGGCTGGCCAATTATCTCGGTGACCTGATCGGATTAGACCAGGATACAACAATCGATACCCTGCTGTACCGGTGCATCCAATCCGACGATACCGGCTGCGTACTATGGCAGCAGGTCTGGTCTGAGCCGTATGATCGATTGGTCATAGATACGACGTTGCACCCGTATCTTGATACCACCTATTTCGGTCTGGCCCCCGGGGCAATCACCGTTCTGCCCAATTGCACGCCGATTCAGACGCCCGGGGATGTTAATCGGGACGGAATCACCAGTGGCGGCGACCTCTTGCTGTTGCGCGCATTTGTCGCCAACGGGACCCCGGAACTGCCATCAGCTCACAATGCCGACATGAACGGCGATTCCTGTGTCGGTGCGGCCGATATCATGCTGCTCGAGAGATATCTGGCGTTCGGTCCGGACAGCGTGACAATCGCAGACTGCGCAATACAGGACCCATCGCGCTGCTGCTGTGTCGGCAAGCGGGGCAACGTTTCGGGTGATGCCCGTGATATGGTGGATTTGGGCGACCTGTCGCATCTAGTCTCATTCCTGACATCGGGAGGAACGCTTCCCTGTCCGAAAGAGGCGGACTGGAACGGAAGCGGTGCGATTGACCTATCGGACCTCAGCGCGTTGGTCGCTTACTTGACGGGCACGGGGGCTGCGGCACGAGATTGCCCTTGAGGGCAATCACCATTTCTTGTAGCGCCAGAACATGAGGAAGGCGGCAACTGAGGCGATGGCGAAACTCATGATGATGAGAAACGCCATGGGGTGGTGTTGAAACGGAATATCAACATTCATCGAGAAGGCGCTTACGACCAGAGTCGGGACCATGATGCCGATCGTGATAATGTTGAGCGTCTTCATCAGCACGTTGAGATTGTTACTCACGATGGAGGCGCGGGCATCCATCAGGCTGACCAAAATGTTGGAGTAAATGTCCGCCTGCTTGAGACACTGGTTATTTTCGATCAGGGTATCATCGATCATCTCCAGTTCCTCGGCAGTAAATCCGATCCGCGCAGCATTGATCTTGAGCTTCTCAATCATCGCGCCATTGCTGTTGATCGAATTCAGATAATAGACGAGGCTCTTCTGCAGGGTGAAGAGATTAATCAGATGGCGGTTTTCCAGCGCCGTATTGATTTTGTCCTGGAGATCGTCGGAAATCTTCGCGATCACTTTCAGGTGCTCGCGGAAATGGACAATGGATCGGAAAATCAGCTTCAGCACCAGCCCGGCCGGCGAATACTGTCGGTTATACTGAATGCCGTCGAATACGGGGGCGTCCTCGGCCAGCACAACTATCAGGCGATCTTTGAATAGAAACGCGCCGGTCGAACCGACCTTGAACAGAAATTGATCCTGCACTGAATAATTCTTGGGGCGTTTGAAAATGAGTGCGACATGTTCCGGTTCGAACTCGACACGGGAAAGCTCATCCGGGTCCATGGCTGAATGAAATGTGTGTTCATCCAGCTTTAGCTCGTTGAGAAGGTACTTGCGTTCGGCATCGTCGGGATTGACGAAAATGGTCAGCTCGCAAGGCCCCTCGGGCACCTCGACCAGCTTCCGATCCAGTATTTGGTAGTGTCTTACCATCGTTGCATTCCTTGCTCGCGGCCAAGATACTTCCGGATGCCCGGCGGTTCAAGTGCGAACTTTGCGCACAACCCGGCTTCGGTGTCCCGGCTTGGAGTTGAGTTCAAGGAAATTATGTATGGCGATGTCCCAATCCACAAACCCCATTACGTTGGGGACCTCCCTGGCCACCACGGCAGCGCGGCGCAAATCGCTGATCTCCGCCTTAAGATTAATAGCGGCCAGCCATTCCGGAGCGCCGGTTAAGAGGCAGAGACTCGCGACGACATAGCGGTCAACATATCTCCCCCGGTTATATGAGTCGAGCGACCGCTTGAGGCGGCTGGCCCTCTCGACCGTCTTCAACAGCGACATGCGATAGTTGAAGGCCACTTTGAACCGCACGATATAATCTTCCGTGGAGCGAGTTTTCACGGTCTCGTCCCGAAGGTGCGGAAAGAGCTCTCGCACTCGGGTCAGCGCCTGAATCGGGTCTGCCGCCCGAATGACGGCACGGCCACGGTTTCCCTTGAACTC
>Ga0315276_10000466_pt1 | contig 35090 bp, 33 predicted proteins | sample YL17G05_0_MG_FD_204542 | JGI IMG/M metagenome (GOLD analysis project Ga0315276, IMG submission 204542) | Sediment microbial communities from Yellowstone Lake, YNP, Wyoming, USA - YL17G05_0 | ecosystem: Environmental > Aquatic > Freshwater > Lake > Sediment | place: USA: Wyoming | collected...
AAGAGCGGCCAGAGACGGCTGCCCTCCCCATCACTGTCCCCAAGGGCGAGGTGTATGTGGCGGTCGAGGGGCCGCGCGGCGAACTGGGCCTGCATGTGACGAGCGACGGCGGGGGGCGCCCGGCGCGCGTGCACCTGCGCAGCCCCAGCCTGTACCACCTGCACCTGCTGGACGAGCTGTGCCGCGGCCACCTGCTGGCCGACGTCTTCGCCATCTACGCCAGCCTCGACATCATGATTGGCGAGGTGGACCGGTGAGAGTGCAAAGTTCAGAGTTCAAAGTTCAAAGCAAGATAGCGGGGTTGTCCGCGCACGCTGCGCGCGCTCTTAACATTGCACTTTGCACTTTGCACTTTGCACTGACCTCGCGCAGCGAGGTGCACGCATGATCCTCGCGCTGCAGCAGCTGTACACCTTCCAGGAGACGCATACGGCGTGGGAGGTGCTGCGCGCGTGGCTCAATGGCGAGCCGCTCCCCGGCCTGCGCTTTTCACCGTGGTGGAGCAACGTGCTGATGCTCATCACGGCGCTGGTGTTCGTGTTCCTGCTGGAGCTGCTGCTCACCGTGGGCATCCAGATCTGGGAGCGCCGCGTGCTGGGCCGCATGCAGAGCCGCTGGGGCCCGCAGGAGTACGGCGGCATCTCCACCAAGGCCTTCCGCCGCATCCTGATACCGATTCTCATCCTGCTCGCCCTGCCGGCGCTGTTCTACGGCATCCAGTACTGGTGCGGCTACGGCTTCACCATGCCGCCGGTAAAGCGCCTGCTGGTCGCGGCGTGGATCGCCCTGGCGATCTACCTCGTGCACTTCATCAGCGCGCTGACGGCCGCCGTGATGCGCGAGAGCGTGACCACGCTGCGCGGGCTGATCGCCCGGAAGCTGCGGCAGTTTGGTCCCAGCCTGCGCGCCACCGTGTGGCTGATCGACGCGGTGATGCTGGCGGCGCTGCTTTCGATTGTGTTCGAGTACCTGCCGAAGGTCGACTTCGGCAGCTTCGTGCCGTATCTCACGGTGGCCTGCACCTTCACCGCCTTCGGCGTCTACCTGGTCTATATGTTCGGCTGGTACTGGCGCCAAGGGCTGTTCGACACCATCAAGCTGTTCTTCAAAGAGGACGTCGTCCCGCTCAACGCCGACCGCTTCCTGTTCCTCGTCGCGCCAATGCTGGTCTACCTGCCCGCGCTGCTCTCCTGGGTGGTGCTGCCCTTCGGCGTCGCCGCGCTGGGCGGGCATTACCTGTACTACGTCGTGCAGGACCTGAACATCGGCCTGCTGCTGATCATCGTCGACTTCTCGCTGGTCTTCGTCGCCATCATCATGAGCGGCTACGCCAGCAACAACAAGTACGCGCTGATGGGCGCGATGCGCGAGGCGGCCGAGCTGCTCTCCTACGAAGTGCCGATGCTGATGAGCCTGCTGTGCGTCGCGCTGTTCGCCGGCAGCCTGAACCTGACGGAGATCGTGCAGCGCCAGAGCATGACCTGGGGTATCCTGCCGCTGTTCCCGGCGTTCGTGATCCTGCTCGTCACGGCCATCGCCGAGACCAACCGCCCGCCCTTCGACCTGCCCGAGGCCTCCAATGAGCTGCTGGGCGGCTTCGTCGTCGAGTACAGCGGCTTCCGCTTCGCGCTGTTCTACGTCGCCGAGTATGCCAACGTGTTCCTCGTCAGCGCCGAGATCGTGGTCTGCTTCCTCGGCGGCTGGAAGGGGCCGATGTTCCTCGGGCTGGACGGGCTGTGGCTGACCAGCCTGTTCTGGTTCCTCGCGAAAACCTACGCGCTGGTGTTCCTGTTCATCTGGGTGCGCGCCACGATGCCGCGCATCCGCATCGACCAGATCATGTTCTTCTGCTGGAAGTTCTTAGTGCCCGCCAGCGTGGTCGTGCTGGGCATCACCGCCATGGGCGTGACCTTCCGCCACCCCTGGTTCTCCGCCAACCGGCTGTGGAGCGAGGAGCAGTTCAAGTACGTAACCGTGTCCACGTCTGAGGCGCTGAGCATGATGACGCTGCACGAGCGGGCGTTCTTCTGGTGCTACAACTTCTTCGCCGTCGCCGCCGGCGTGTTCATCGTCGCGCTGGCCTGGCGCATCCTCTGGGGACAGCGCAGGCACCCCCTGCCGCGCCGGGAGGTGAGCTGGGAATGAGGCGTATTGAGCTGTGGAAAAAGGCAAGCTGGGAGATATGGGTCCGCAGGGCTGGATTCTGCTGCTACCTGCTCTCAATTATTCCTACATCACTGGCAGTGATCTATGCCACTAACGAACATTACTTCCGCCACATGAATGCACTCAGTTGGGTGCTGAGCGGATCTGCCGGGCTGCTAGTTCTCGTAAGTTTCCATCCTCACAATGACCTCACTAGCACGCCATGGACAATGATAAGACCTAAGCATGCTCTGCTGCTATGGTTGGCTGCTCTTTGCGGTTGGGCCATAGTGATTAGTTTCCTTGTCGTGAGTTCCGTTTCGACTGAACTCGCGTTCATTCGGTTTCCCAATCTTGGTTCGGTACTCCTGCTTGTGATCATTCCAATCATTTACGTAGCCGCTTGCGTGAGGATTCCTGAGTTTGCGAAGAAGGCCAAGCAATGACCCCCATGGCGCTGTGGCAGAAGATCGTGTATGGCCTCGGCGAGGGGCTGCTGGTGGCCGGGCTGCTGTGGGGGCTGTACGACCGCTTCATGAAGCACGCCTGCCCGACTGGCGCGTTCAACGAGCTGACGCTGATCGTCATCGGCCTGGCCGTGGCCGTGCTGCCGCTGCACCCGTTCAGAAGGGAACAGGGAACAGGAGCTCCGGGTAGCGGCGCCGGCCCTGGCGCCGCGAAAACCGGCGGCACGGCGGCCGCCGCTACCCAGAACGCAGGCAGGATGCCTGCGCCACCATATCTCACGCCGGCGCTGCGGCGCAGTCCCGCGCTGGCGCTCAGTGTGTGGATCATCGCCCTGCTGGGCGCGGCCTTCAGCCTGTGGTCGCGCCTGAGCATGCAGCCGGGTATCTGGTGGTTCGCCGGGCTGCTGCCCGCCGGGCTGTACTTCTGGTTCGGCATCTCGACGTCAAAAAGTGTGCAGGCACAGCGGCCTGCACCACCATCAAAGAAGCCGGCCCCACCCAAGGATCGGGGAGGCCACGATGCGTGAGGCGCCGCGCTTTGGTGCGCTGGAGCTGACGCGCTACGTAGCCCAGCAGCGCAAGTACTGGGGCTACACGGCCGTGGACATCTTCAAGTTCTACGGCCTGATCACCGGCCTGCTGATGCTCGTCGCGCTGACCTACGCGCGTTACTTCGACCTCTTCGGCGATATCCACAGCAAGCCGATCGAGTACAAAGTCTTCGTCGCCTGGTTCACCGGCATCCCGCTGCTGCTGCTGCTGCCCGCCGTGCTGGGATTCTTCTGGTGGGCCGCCGGCGCGCTCGTCGGCTATACGCGCTGGCAGCTGGCCCAGCCTGTGCTATGGCGCTGGTTCTGGTTCAGCGTGCTGTGCTTCTACGGCTACGTCGAGTTCGACCCGCTGGACCGCATCCATCCGGTGATGAGCACGCAGGGCCTGGCGCCCGCGCCGAACCTGCTCAAGCTGTTCGACGGCGAGTTCACCACCTTCCCCTTCCAGTGGGGCTACTTCATCCTCTGGGCGCTGCTGTGCTTCCTTATCGTCGTGGCGCACGTGAGCTACTTCGCCGACGGGCTGCGCGAGGTGTGGTTCTATACAAGGCGCTTCCATCGCTACGGCGCGTCGATCCTCACCGGCTTCAAACAGACGATGGACGTCACGCGCTCTGTGCCGGTGACACGGGACTGGCCGCGCGAGCAGCCGCAGCTGCCGGCGGGTTTCCGCGGCGTGCCACGGCTGAACGTGGAGCAGCTGACGGCTGCGCAGGCCGGCGCCATCGTGGCGGCGGACAGCAGCGGAGCGATCGTCGCCGCGCCGGGGCAGCCGACGGTGCTGTTCGTCGACCTCGGGCGCTTTGACTTCAGCCCCGCACTGGCGGAGCTGGCCGATGAACTCGGCACGCCGCTGCTGCGCTTCGAGCCCTACTGGCCCGAGCCGGCGGCCACGCGCGAAGCGCTGGTGGTACCGCTGACTATGGGAGGTGGCGCCTGATGGTCACGGCGGCGCAGGTCATCCTGAGCTATCTCCTGTTCCTCGGGCTGCTGCTCGGCGTCAGCTCATTGATCTGCGCCAGCCTGGTGCGCTTCATGCACCGCCGCCGCCTGCTGGCGCTCACGGCCAGCGTGGGCTTCAGCTGCTTCCTCTACGGCGCACTGGCACTCACGCCGCCGGGCTTCCGGCTGTTCACGTTCTACTTCTGGCTGTTCGCGGCGACGATCATCGGCGGCGCGATCGGCACGGTGACGATGCGCAACGTGTTCCACAGCGCGCTGATGCTGATCCTCTGCCTGTTCGGCGTGGCCGGGTTCTTCATCCTGGTCAACGCCGAGTTCCTCGCCGCCGTGCAGATCATCATCTACATCGGCGGGATCATGGTGCTGTTCCTGTTCGGCATCATGGTCAGCCAGAACATCATCGGCACGGAGATCCGCCAGAACACGCCGCAGGCGCCCTGGGCTGCCGTAGTAGCTACCGTGCTGTTCCTGTTCATGCTGGTCACCGGGCTGTTCATGAACTTCCCGCCACAGGAGACGGCGGGCAAGTTCGTGCTGGCCAACAATACGCAAAGCATCGGCTGGTCGCTGATGGCCACGTTCACCCTGCCCTTCGAGGTGGCCAGCCTGCTGCTGCTGATCGCCATGATGGGCGCGATTATTCTGGTACGGAAGGACTGACGATGAGGCGAGGCGCATGCTGGTTCTAGCGTTACAGTCGGCGGAGGCGGCGCAGCCGGCGGGCTGGTCGGCCCTGGCCCAGGCCTGGCAGATCGTGTTCAGCCACTGGTTCGCCTACGGCGGCGACGCGCCGATGCGCTTCTTCACGCGCATCGACTACCACCAGTACTACATCATCAGCTGCTTCATCTTCTGCCTGGGGTTCTACGGCGTGGTCGCGCGGCGCAACGCCATCAGCATGCTGGTGGCGCTGGAGCTGATGCTCAACGCCGTGAACATCAACATGAGCGCCTTCAACCAGTACTGGGGCATCGCCAAGACGCGCGCGGCGTTCACTTCCGAGGAATCGGTGTGGACGAACCTCGGCCAGTGCTTCAGCGTGTTCGGGATCATCGTCGCCGCAGCCGAGGCGGCGGTCGGCCTGGCAATCATTATCGCGTTTTACCGCATGCGCAAGAGCATCATGCTCGACGACGCCAACCTGATGAAATGGTGAGTGTAGGCCGGCCTGCGCGCCGGCTGGACTGCAGGGACTGTGACAACGTGAATGTGGAAAGTGAAGTAGACAGATGAACCCGGCGATGGCATTACTGCTGATCCCGCTCGCGCCACTGGCGGCGGCGGTGGCCGCGTACATCGTGGCCGCCTGGGGACGCCGCGGCGCGGCCAGCGTCAGCGCTGCGCTGGGCGTAGCCAGCCTGGCCGCTTCGGCGCTGCTCGCGGCGCAGTTGCTCCGGGTGCCGGGCGTGAGCTTCAGCGCGCCCTGGTTCACGCTGCCCGACTCCGGCATGTACCAGGGTACAGATCAGTGGAACTTCGGCCTAGCGATCCCGTTCGCGCTCAGCGCCGGCTCCGCGCAGCTGTTGTTCATCCTCACCACGGCGCTGATCAGCGTCGGCGTGCTGCTGTTCGCCATCCGCGAGCGCCGCGATGATCCGCGCGCGCCGCAGTTCTTCGCCACGCTGACGCTGTTCGCCGGCAGCATGCTGCTGTTCCTGGCCTCCGACACGCTGCTGGTGATGTACTTCGCCTGGGAGTTGATGGGGCTGTGCAGTTACCTGCTGATCGCCCATCCGGCGACGGCCGAGGCGCGCCGCGCCGCGCGCCAGGCGTTCTGGACGACGCGCGCGATGGACTTCGGCCTGCTGTTCGCCGTGCTGCTGCTGATGGTCAAGTTCCACTGGGCCAGTATCAGCCAGATCGACATCGCGAGCGCTATCAACCAGATCGCTCAGAGCGCGGGCGTTGACCAGGCGCTGCAGCTCGCGCTGGTCAAGCCAGCCTGCACGTGGATCGCCGTGGCCGGCGCCCTGGCGCTGCTGGCCTGCATCGGCAAGGCGGCGCAGTTCCCCTTAAGCTTCTGGCTGCCCGACGCGATGGTCGCGCCGGCGCCGGTCAGCGCGCTGCTGCACGCCGCGACGATGGTCGCCGCCGGGCCGTTCCTGCTGATCCGGCTAGCCATGCTGTTCCAGCCTGATATCCTGCAGCGAGCGTTCCTGCCCACGCAACTGCTGCTGCTGTGCACCGTGCTGGTCGGCGGCGTGACGCTGCTGGCGGGCGGCTGTATGGCGCTATGCGCGCGCGACGCCAAGCGCGTGCTGGCTTACAGCACGCTCAGCCAGCTCGGGCTGGTGGTGATGGGCGTCGGCGTGCTGGCCGAAGACGCCGGGCTTTACCACCTGCTGGCCCATGCCTGGTTCAAGGCCCCGCTGTTCCTGGCAGTGGGCTACCTCGTTGCCGCTCATGCGAACCAGCATCAGCAGGCTGTGAACGATACGAACAACGGCAACGGGCACGGCCCCACGCTCGCTGACCTGGCAGGCAGCGCCCGCCGGCAGCCGCTGGTGTTGTGGACGCTGGTACTCGCCGGGCTGTCGCTGGCCGGACTGTGGCCGCTCGCCGGCGCGCTGGGCAAGGAGCAGGTGTTCTACGCCCTGCTCACGCGCCACTTCGCCCAGCCGATCGAGGGCTACCCGCTGGGCCATTACCTGCCGCTGGCAGATGCGGGCTGGATGATCGGCTCGGTGATCTTCATCCTCGCGCTGCCGATCACGGCGGCGTACATCACGCGGCTGGTCGGTATCCTGGGCTGGGGCAGCACTCGCCACGAGGCCGCTCCGGCGGAACAGCGTGGCGCGCCATCCGCTTGGGCCGTGGCGCTGGTGGCCGCGGTCGCCATGGCGATTATCGGCAGCGTTGGTTGGGCCTCGGCGTATCCCTGGTTCCATGAGACATTCACGACGAAAGAGCTGGCCTGGAAGTGGGCCGCGAGCGGCTCGTACATCGGGCTGCTCGTCCTGCTAGTCAGCCTGGTGTTCACTGTCGCCGGCGCGGCGTTCACCTGGTACCTGCGCATAGCGCGCCCCGAAGTTGGCCAGCGCCTGCTGCACGACGGGCAGCTGGCGCCGGCGGTGGAGTTTTTCGCCCGCGGCATGTACCTGCGCGAGTTCTTCGGCGCGGTGGTCGGCCGCAGCGGCGCGTTCCTCGCCGCTGTGTCGGCGGTCTTCGAGCGCGGCGTGGTGGACTGGCTGGCCGTGGAGTGCGGCGCGGGCGGGCGCGCGCTGGCCGCCGCGATGCGCTGGGCCGACGACCACATCGTCGAAGGCGCGCGCTGGTGGGCCTGCGAGATCTGGTGGATCGGCAAGCGCGGCCACAGCCGGCTGCTGCAGACCGGCAAGGTCCAGCATTACATGTTCATCGTCCTGCTCTCGGCGGCGCTGTTCTGCCTGCTGGTGCTCAAGCCGCTGAGCGAGATCTTTACCCGCATCTTGGGGAGGCTGTGATGGAGCAACTGATCGTTGCCATGGGCGAGAAACAGGCGGCGCTGTTCGCCTGGCTCTGCAACCCCATCACGCAGATGCTGGTCGCGCCGCTGCTGGCCTGCGTGCTGATCTGCCTGTGGCCCGGCCGCGACCAGCGCCTGGCCAAACTGTGGGCGCTTTTGGGCAGCGGCACCAGCCTGCTGGTCACGATTCTGATGATCACCGGCCTGCCGGTCGCCTGGCAGAATGCCTCGCTGCTGTTCGCGCAGTATATCCGCTTCATGCCCGGGCTGCAGATGCAGTTCGGCCAGGAGTACAGCTGGCTGAAGATCGAGCTCGGCGAGCTGCAGAGCTTCGGCGTGAACTACGCCGTGGGCGTGGACGGCCTGAGCCTGCCGCTGATCGTGATGAGCTCCGCCGTGTGCTTCCTGGCGGTGATCTGGTCGATGCCGCGCACCGAGCGCGTGCGCGACTTCCTCGCCCTGACGATGCTGTTGGAGATGGCGCTGCTGGGCGTGTTCGTGGCGCTGGACTACGTGCTGTTCTACCTGTTCTGGGAGCTGATGTTGATCCCGATGTACTTCCTCATCGCCGGCTGGGGGCACAACCGCGAGCGCGCGGGCAAGGCGGCGATGAAGTTCTTTATCTACACCGTGTTCGGCAGCGTGTTCATGCTGATCGCCTTCATCGCCATGCAGGTGCTGGCCTCCGGCGGCAGCAGCTATACCTTCAACGTCATCCAGATGACGAAGTACTTCCTGACGGATGGCATCAACATCCTGCCGGCCTGGCGCATGATGCTGTTCATCGGGCTGCTGCTGGGCTTCGCCGTCAAGGTGCCGATGTTCCCGTTCCATACCTGGCTGCCCGACGCGCACACCGAGGCGCCCACCGAGATGAGCGTGATCCTCGCGGCAGTGTTGCTGAAAACCGGCGCCTACGGTTTTCTGCGCATGCTCTACCCCACGTTCCCCGACGTGGCCTACCGCCTGGGGCCGGTGATCGCCTTCTGCGGCCTGGCAGCGATCGTCTACGGCGCCGCGGTCACGCTGATGCAGACCGACATGAAGCGGCTGGTGGCGTACTCCAGCATCAGCCACATGGGCTTCATCGTGCTGGGCATCGCGGCGATGAACGCCGATGCCACGGTGGGCGCGGTGTACCAGATGGTGGCGCACGGCGTGATCATCTCCTCGCTGTTCTTCCTTACCGGCGCGATCGAGCGGCGCTACGGCACGCGCGACCTGCGCGTGATCGGCGGGATGCTGCGCGGCGCGCCGGCCTACGCGCTGACGCTGGGCATCGCCGCCTTCGCCGGCATGGGACTGCCCGGGCTGGCGGGGTTCTGGGGCGAGTTCCTGGTGCTCAAGGGCACGTTCTTCAACAACCCGCAGTGGACGACGGTGCAGGTCGGCGCAATCGACGGCAGCCGCTACCTGCAGATCGCCGCGGTCGTGGCGGTGATCGGCGTGCTGACGTCGGCGGTGTACATGATCAACCTGCTGCAGCGCGTGCTGCCCGGCGAAATGAAAGGCGTGGACAAGGACAGCAGCCTGGCGGAGCCGGCCGATAGGCCCGCGCTGGCCCAGCCCCTGCCGTGGCGCGGCTTCCGGCTGACCGACGGCGTGGTGCTCGTGCCGCTGACGATCTCGATCTTCATGCTGGGGCTCTTCCCGCGGCCGGTGGTGGATACCTGTCTGGAGTACGCCAACGCGCTGTGGGCCAACCTGTACATGCGCTTCTAGCCACCTTGGCGGCATGAGCGGTGTATGAGCAGACGGATCGCCTGCCTTGGCGGGCGCGGGCGATGCTGTAACCCGCCCCAGAGCGCTGCGTCTCTACATTAACCATTGCACTGCGGGTACACTGTGAGTATGAGGGAATCAGGGATGGAGAGGATATCGCGCCTGCTGTTTACAGCGGGATTATGTCTGGCCCTGGCCAGCGGCTGCGGCGGCAGCGGCAGCGGTCCGGCGCTGCACACTGATGCGCCTGCAGCAGGCGGGTTGCCGGCGCTGCCTGCTGACGGGCCGTATTTCTCCCGCACAGTCAGCGACGTGACGACGCAGACCGGCGCCGACCGTCTTAGCAACAGCGCTGTGGGCACTGCGCCGATGGTGGGAGATGCGAACAGCCTGACGCTGGACGGGACGGCAGCGGGCGAGTTCGCCTGGGCCATCTGGTGCTTCCCGCTGACTCCTACCACGGAGATCGCGCAGTTCAGCATCACCCCGAAGCAGTCGGGTCAGAACAAGTACTTTTACGCCTACGCCGATTACGCGCAGAACCGCTGGGTGTACAGCGCGGAGAAATCCGGCGGCACCAGCTTCGCTCCCACAGACCAGGCCGCGCTGCATTCCGCCGGCGAATTCGCCTACATCGCCATCCTGGTAGGCGCAGGCAATACGGTCAACATTGCCGAGATCGCCATGGATGCGACCGGCCCGCCACCCGAGTACGCGATCTTCGACCAGTTCGAGGACAACGACACCTCGCAGACCGCCTGGCCGCTCGACCCGGGGCTGTACCGCGCTTCGATCCACGAAACGTACAACCTCAACATGCCGGGCGGCGAATATACCGACGTCTGGGACTTCTACCAGATCCAGCTGGCCGCCGGTCAAACGCTGGTCTATACGATGCGCTTCGAGCCCTACGACCACTTCTGGGCATACAGCATTGAGTATCCGGCGCCGAACTTCAACGACCTCGACGTGCTGTTCTACCTGGGCCCGACAAACTATCCGCTCGATGATTTCATCGAGGCGAATTCCAGCACGCGGATTTACTACGACTCCTTCGAGCAGGGCAGCTATACCGCCAATGCCCAGAGGTCCGTGATTCTGGGCATCCTCGGCGACATCAACATCGCGGATCCCACGGACGCCAACGCCGAGTACTACCTGGGCATCACGATCGGTACGGCGCTGCATGAGGTCAGCGGGTCGCTGAAGATGGACGGCGCGGTGCCGGACCGCGACCTGGTCGCCTTCCTCGAGCCCGGCAACTTCAACTTTGTCACCGCCCTGCCCGGCAACGGCACGCCCGGCGATTTCACCATCCCCGGCGTGCCCGACGGCACGTACACGCTGAGGGCCTGCGTCACTGCGCGCTTTCCCCCGTTCAGCCACTTCTTCGATGCGTCACTGCCCGTGACCGTCGACGGCGGTGATGTCAGCGGTCTCTACCTGGACTTGGAAGCCCTGCCCTAGCGGCGGCAGCGCACGCGACCTGGGCCTAAGCCTTGCGCTGGCCGACCTTGGGCTCCGTGCCGGCGAGCAGACGCCTGATGTTGCTGCGGTGCATGTAGACGACCAGCGCTGCGGCCAGCACGCCGAACGGCCAGTAGACGCGCAGCTGCGGCACGGCGACGCTGATCACCGCCACGCTCGTCGCCGCCAGCATGTTGCCCAGCGAGACGTAGCGTGTGGCGGCCAGCGTCACGCCCAGCACGGCCAGCGGGATCAGCACCCAGACCTGGTACAGCACCAGGATCACGCCCAAGCCGGTGGCCGCGCCCTTGCCGCCGCGGAAGCCCAGCCACGGCGTGAAGGTATGGCCCATTACGGCGGCCAGCGCGGCGAGCATCTTCAGCGGTGCCTGCCAACCTTGCCCGATGGCCGCGCCCCCGCCGGCGTTGAGGCACAGCGTCAGCAGCAGCAGCGGCAGCAGGCCTTTGAGCATGTCGGCCAGCAGTACGCTAAGGCCCCATTTCCAACCCAGGGCGCGCCAGACGTTGGTGCCGCCGATGTTGCCGCTGCCCACGCTGCGGATGTCGATGTGCTTCGCCCGCGCCGCCAGCCAGCCGCAGGGAATGCTGCCGGCGAGGAAGGCCGTTACCAGCCAAACTGCGATGAACAGTGCCGCTGCCACGCGGCAAGTATAGCCCTAGCCGTGCTATGCTTTAACGCCGCGCCGTCGCGGCAGCGCATCATGTTTCGCAAGAAGGCCAAACCCGATGAACAAGCCCCGCTCGCAGCGGGGGCCAGCGCTGCCGAACAGGATCGCACCGACCCGCTCGGCGCACTGGCCGGCTATACCGAGCAGGCCAGCCTGCTCAGTGAAGGCCACGGCACGCGGCTGGAGTACGTAGCGGTGCTCAACGGCAGCGCCGCGGCCAAGCACTACCTGCGGCTGAGCGTGCCCGAGGACGTGGAGCGCGCCGGCCTGCTGCGCCGCATGCTGCTGGAACTGCCGGAGCGCACGACGGGCTTCGAGGACCTGCTGGCGCTGCCCGAGCTGGAGCTCGCGGCGGCGCTGATGCAGCCGCCGGCCACAATGGCGGACTACCTCGCGCCGCAGGCTAAACAGCCCGCGCCGGCGCTGCGGGTCATCGACCTGCTGGACGGCCTGCGCGAACTCTGCCAGCTGCTGCTTGTAGCACGGCAGGAGTACGGGCTGGGCTGGGGCGCTCCCGCCGCCGCAGGCGTAGGGCTGACCGCGGAGAACGCCGGCGGCCCGCCAGGCTATCTGCGCTGGCGCTGCACCTTCCTGGGCTGGGATGCGCTGGCACATGACGCCGCTGAGGAAGCTCCGGCACTGCTGGCGCTGTTCGGCGAGGCGCTGGCGCGGCTCGCCCAGACCGCCGAGGAGCAGGGACTGGCGTTCTGCGCCTCCCAGGCGCGCCGCGCGGCAGTCTGGCTGGCGGAGCGCGGGCAACTGGCGAAGCTGGACTGCGCTGCGCTGGCAACTGCGCTGGCGCAGCTGCGCTTTGATTACATCACCATCGCAGCGACGGACACCGGCCGCCGCCGCGAGCACAACGAGGACGCCTATCTGACAATGCAGCTCGACCAGCTCAGCGCGGCGGGCGCGCGCTTCACGCTGGCGGCGGTGGCCGACGGCATGGGCGGGCATCTTTCCGGCGAGGTGGCCAGCTCGCTGACGCTGGACATGCTGCGCCAGCAGCTGCTGCTGGCTATGCTGCCGCCGCGCACGCGCCCCGCCGACCCGCGGCTGCTGCCCGAGCAGCTGGCGGCGGCGATCCCCGCCATCGGCCGCGCCTTAAGCGAGCGCGCACAGCTCGACGTCGGCCTCTCGGGCATGGGCACGACGCTGTGCGGGCTGGCGCTGCTGGAGACGCAGAGCACGCTGCCCGAGCTGGCCGCCGATGCGGCGGCGGGCTATATCTTTTCGGTCGGCGACAGCCGCGCCTATTTGACCAGCGCGGCGGGCCTGAGCCTGCTGACGCATGACCACAGCTACGTGCAGCAGCTGGTGGACAGCGGCTCAATCAGCGAGGAAGAGGCCTTCGACCATCCCAACAAGAACGTAGTCACGCATTGCCTGGGCGGCGGGGGCGGCGACAGCACGCCGGACATCTACAGCCTGGAGCTCGGCCCCGGCGACCTCGTGCTGCTGTGCAGCGACGGGCTGAGCGACGCGCTGCGCGACCGCGAGTTGTGGCAGATGTTCTGCTCGCAGGGAGCGGTGCAGGCCCCGCCTGATGAGCTGGCGCCGCTGGCGCTGGCGCTGATCGCCGCGGCGAACCTGGCCGGCGGCCCCGACAACATCACGGTTATATTGCTGGGCTGCACGCTGTAGCGGCGCAGAGCAGGAATCAGGAATCAGGATGCGGGCGAGTATCGCAGCGTGCTGCAGTTCAGGCAGCGGCAGACCTACGACTTGAACACGGCGATGCGGTGGTTGCCTGGGTCGCTGACATAAAGGTAGCCCGTGCTGCGGTCGAGCGCCATGCCGGCCGGGCCGGTGCTCTGGCTGAACTCGATGATCCGGCTGCCATGCGCGCCGAAGTGGAATCCGAACTTGCCGCTCTCGTCAAACACCACCACGCGATGGTGGCCAGCATCCGAGACGTAGACCTGGCCGCGGAAGTCCTGCGCCAGTCCGGTAGGTGAGAGCAGCGGCCCGCCGTCGGCGATGTCGAGCTGCAGCAGCGACTCGAAGGCGTAGTCGGCGGCCAGCCCCTGTACGCGGCCGTTGCCGGTGTCGGAAACCCACAGCCCGCCGGTGTCCGCGCGCAGCATGTACGTCGGCCCAGCGAACTCGCCTTCCGCCACGCCGGGGCGGGCGACGAGGCGCAGGTACACGCCCAACGGCGTGAAGGCCTGGATCTCGCCGCGCTGCGCATCGGCCACCAGCACGCGGTCGCCCAGCACCGCCACGCCAGTCGGTTCGAGGAACTGCCCGGCCAGCGTGCCGGGATTGCCGAATGCACCAGCCACCATGTACTGCGCGTCGAGGATGAAGCACACGCTGTAGCCGGCATCGGTGACGTAGAGCTGCTGCCCGTCGGCGCTGAACGCCAGCCCGCGCGGGTCCAGCACATCGAAGCTGCCGTAGCTGCGCAGGTGGCGGACCAGCTGGCCGTCAAGGTTGAACACCGACAGCCGGTCCAGCGACGGGTCGCAGGCGACCAGCAGGCCGGTCGCCGGATTCAGTGCCAGCACGGTCGGCGCGGCGAGCACATCTTCGCCAAAAGTGAACAACAGGTCGAACTCGATCGCCGGTGACTCGACGATCTCGCCCGGCTCGCTCTCCAGTCCATTCACGCCGACTGCGGTCAGCCGGTAGCGGAACGCGCCCGGGCCGGGCAGCTCGTCGCTGTAAGTCGTCACGGTCAGCGTATCGGGATTGACCTTGGCAAAGCTGTCCTGCCCCTCCGGTGCGCGATACAGGTTGTAGCCGGCGATGTCCGCTCCGCTGAGCACAGTCCAGCGCAGCTTGCGCACCTGCGTGCTGGCCGCCAGCAGCGTCAGGCCATGGGGCGTCGGCGGTGGCAGTTCGTCGGCAGTTGGCCCGAAGACGCCGTAGCGCCCGAAGTCCTGGATCGTGAACACCGCCTTCAGGCCGTCGGCGGACACCGTGGCGCTCAGGCCCGCTTCCTCGTAGCGCGCGGAATTGGCGTTGTACAAGTACACCGGCAGGCTGGCGCCCGCCAGCAGCGCTGCAGCGAGCTGTACCGTGATCTCGACGGCTGCCACCAGCTCCGGGGGCGTGGGCTCAGCCGGCTGGCTGCCCGCACCGTCGCCGGTTCCCGTCCCAGTGCCAGTGCCCGTGCCGCCACTCGATCCCGTGGTGGTCTCGGTTTCCTCGGGTACGGCCTCAGCGGTGAGCTCCACCGCCGCCACCAGGCTGCGGCCCGCGGGTCCGGGCACCTTGGCGTCGGCGCTGGTGAGGTTGAGCAGCGTCAGCCGTGATTTGACGCTAACCGCGCCCGTGGGGATGACGGCGGTGATCCGCCCATCGCTGCTGAGCAGCGTCGTCGGCGTGGTGATCGCCGGATCGAAGGAGATCGTCATGCCGCCGCCGCCGCACGCGGTGAGCACCGCCCCCAGCAGGATCAGCAGCAGTTTCGCACGCATCGCGGCTCCTCGTGACATGTGCGCGCTAGGTGGTCACCAGCGCGCGGAAGAAGAGGTCCAGCACTGTGCCCACGTGCTGCGGCAGCGCTGTGTTCAGCTGGTCGAGAATCGCCTTCTTGAACGCCTCGCGCCCTTGCTCGCTGGTCAACTCGGTCGCTGTATGCAGGTTGATCTGCTTGATGACGATATCGCGCACCTTGGCATCTTCGTTCTGCAGCTCGACTTCCATGCGCGTCAGCGGGCGCTCTGGCTTGGTGGGCGGCTCTGCCGCTGGCGCTGGCGCTGCTTCGCCCTCCGCCGCCAGCGTCACCGGCGCGTACGACGCGACGATCACGCCGGAGCGGTACGCGGCTTCAGCGGCCTTCTTTTTCTTCTTCTTCCCCTCCTCCTCAACCGGGCCAATCTGCTGCTGCAGGTACGCCTTCATCTTCTCCTCGTACTGCGTCATCTGCGCGGAGTAGGCGTCCCATTCCTCCTGGCGGTAGTAGCTCTCCAGCAGCAGCGCGATCTCCATCTGCGCGTGGCGGCCGTCCGCCGTGTTGGCGGTGAACTTGCCCAGCTCATAGGTCACCTGCTGCGCGTCGGCCTGCCAGTCGTCGACGTTGGCGGGCTCCGTCGTCGCTGCGCCCTTTCCCCCGGCCACGCCGCGCGGCGTCGGCCCCTGGGCTTCGGCGACGCTCTGTTTCAGAGCGCCGACCTGCTTGAACAGCAGGAAGACTGCCACCAGCGCGGCCAGCGCGATCGCCCAGCCCAGGATCGTGGCAATGCTGCTGCCACCGCCGCCGCTACTTGGCTTGGGCAAACTGCGCTTGGCGCGCGCCGGCTTGGCGGGCGGCTGCCCTTCCGCATCGTCTCGTTCAACGTCTGCCATTGACTCACCTCAGGTACAGGCCACGGCCAGCGCATCAGGCTTGCCTGGACTGCGCGGCCATACTATCTATAACGGCCCCGGTTCGTATCCCTTGAACTTCGCCAACTGCTCGTCATTGAGGATCCAGACTTGCCGGTTCGGCGGAATGCGTAGCTCGTACTTCGGCTTGTTAGGCCAGTATTGCTTCGTATCCATGTCGGCAATGTACTTGTAACTCTGCGGGATGCGCCCGGACTTCAGCTCGCCCTGCATCTGTTCGCCGATCTGCGCATACTGGCCGCCGCCGCCGGCGCACTGCCCGCCGAACATCACCAACAGCGTCACCAGCGCGACTGCCGCTATCAGCACCAGCCACTTCCAGCCCTGTTTCTTCCACCACCGTCCCATCGTGCAGTCCTCCTGCAACCAAGGCTCTTCTCCCTACTGCCCGCCGCCCGGCGGTCCCGGCGGCTGCGGTGTTCCAGCACCACCACCAGCTTCACCTGACGGACCTGGCGCGGACGGCTGCTCAGCACCGGTAGCTGGCGGCTGGGCCTGCTCCGCGCTGCCGCCTAGGCGATCAGCGGGCAGCTGAGGCAGCTTCTCCTGCTCGCCGCGCAGCACGATGATCTCCACGCGCCGGTTGCGCAAACGCCCGTCGTTTGTGGTATTTACGTCCACCGGCCGCGTGTCGGCATAGCCCGCGGCGGACAGCTTGGCGCTGTCCAGCCCGAGCGCCTCGAAGTAGCGGATCACGGCGCCGGCCCGCGCCGCCGACAGCTCCCAGTTACTGGGGAACGAAGCAGTATTGATCGGCACGCTGTCAGTGTGGCCGTCGACCTCAATGCTGTTGGGCAGCCGCTTCAGTTGCGGCCCCAGCACATTGAGGATGCTCTTGAAACCCGGCTTCAGCCGTGCCGAGCCGGAGTCAAAGAGAATCTGGTCGGGGAAGATCGAGATCACGATGCCGCGCTCGTTGTAGCTCACCTCGACCTGGCCCTTCAGGTTGCCCACGTCGATACCGGCGGCCTTGGTGGCTTCTGCCACTGCCTGTTGCAGCTGTTCGCGCAGCCCGCCCTGCTCGGTGCCCGTGAGCTGCTCGGCGAAGTCCATGATCTTGATCGGGGTCTGGTTCTCGGGGAACAGCTGGACCGGCGAGGTGCCGCCACCGCTGGTATCGAACACCGGCGAGCTGCCCTGCTCGGCGCCCGCCGCCTTGCTGTCCGTGGCGCCCATCGCCGGCGCCGTCGCGCCAAAGCCTTCGGCCAGACTGCGGGCCAGCGCCTCGAACTTTTTCAGGTCGGTGTTGGCAAAGGCGTAGAGCACGATGAACATGACCAGCAGCAGCGTGATCATGTCGGCGTAGGTGATCAGCCAGCGCTCACTGCCACCCCCGCCATGGCCACACTGCGGCGCTTGTGGCAGGCGCAGCATACTAGCGCTCCCCTTCGGTGGCCAGCGCGGCACGCATGCTAGGCGGCAGGAACGCCGAGAGCTTCTCCTTGACGATGCGCGGGTTGTCGCCGGCCTGGATCGAGAGGATGCCCTCGATCATGATTTCGCGCATCAGCGATTCTTCGCGGCTGGCGTGGTGCAGCTTGTTGGCGATCGGCATGAACACTGCGTTGGCGCTGACCACGCCGTACAGCGTGGCCACGAAGGCCACGGCCACCGACTGGCCCAGCGCGCCGGGATCGGACAGCTTGCTCAGCACGGTGATCAGTCCCATCACGGTACCGATGATGCCGAAGGTCGGCGCGAAACCAGCGAGGTTTTCGAAGAACCGCGCACCGCGCTCGTGGCGCTCCTCCAGGTAACGCACCTCGGTGGCCAGAATGTCCTTCACCAGATCGGTGTCGTTGCCGTCGATGACCAGCTGCAGGCCACTTTTGAGGAACGCGTCGGTCTCCTGGTTGGCGTCCTCCTCCAGCACCAGCAGGCCCTCGCGGCGCACTTTCTCGGAGTAGGCGACGAACTTGGTGATCACCGGCCCGGCGTCATAGCTCTGGCGCATGAAAGCCTTGAGCATGATCTTCGTAAGGCCGATGAAGTCGCCCAGCGGCGCCGACAGGATTGCCGCGCCAAACGTCCCGCCGAACACGATGGCCGCGGCCGAGGGCTGCACCAGAGACATCAGCTTCCCCTTCTCCATGATGAAGCCGCCGAGGAAGCCCCCGAAGCAGACGATGATCCCAACTATGCTAGCTAGATCCATCTCATTCAGATTCTATTGCGCGCAGCAGGCCGCAGCGGCCAGCAATCCGGATTTAAGCCCGATTTCACGGCTCGATGTATCATAGTCGCATGGCCGCAGCACGGCGCGCGTTGATTATGCTGCTTATTGCATTGGCTGTCGCCATCGTATTTAACGGCATTTTCTGGCTGTTCTTTACTTACCTGAGTGGCTTGCTTTAAGGCCGGCACTCTGCCAGGCGCTGCTAGAGCCAGGCTACGGGCGCTGCTCGCAGCGGCGGAGCGGCGTATAATCCTCGCCATGTTCACAATTCACCACGTCGGCATCGTCGTTGCGCAGCTGGATGAGGCGGTCGCCGTCTACTGCCGCCTGCTGAACTACCCGCCCGACAAGGTCGAGTACCATGACGTCCCCGCAGAGAAGGTGCGCGTGGCGATGTTCAAGGGCAACACCACGCTCGAGCTGCTGGAACCTACGGCGCCTGACACCGGCCTGGCCAAGTTTCTGGAGAAGCGCGGCGCAGGCGTGCACCATCTGTGCTATGCGGTGCCGGGCCCGCTGCAGGACAAGCTGCACGTGCTGAAGGCCGCCGGCTTCACCCTGCTCGACGAGGCGCCGCGCCAGGGCGCTGAGGGTCCGGTGTTCTTCGTGCACCCCAAGAGCGCGGGCGGCATCCTGGTGGAGTTCATCGAAGCTCCAGCCGCCACTGCCGGCTAGTGCCCGAGCACGGCGTTGTAGTTCACCGCCAGGTGGATGACGCCCGTGATGTGCAGCACAACCAGCGTCAGGAAGACCAGATAGAGCACGCCGCCCAGCAGCAGCGCGCGCGGATCCACTTCATTGCGGCGCTGCAGGCCTATCAGCACGAGCAGCGCGCCGGCCAGCCCGAAGCAGGCGCTGATGAACGCCGGATCGAGCGGCGCAAAGCGCCAGTCGAGGAACAGCAGGCCGATGGTAATCGGGAAGGTGCTCTGGAACACCATCGCCCCGCTGATGTTGCCCATCGCCAACGTGTCCTTGCCGCGGCTGACCCACAGCACGCTGTTGAACTTCTCGGGCAGCTCGGTGGCGATTGGCACGATCAGCAGCGCGAGAATCAGCGGATGCACGCCGATGGCCTGGGCAACGCTGGAGAGGTGCCCGACGAACAGGTGCGCGCCGTAAAACATCAGCCCGAGCGCCAGCACGAGCTGGATGATGATCGTGCGCTTGTTTGGCTGGCGCTCATCCACCCAGGGGATCGGCCGCCCGATGTGCAGCGGGGTCAGATGCACCATGCTGCTGACTTCGCCCGCGCGGGTGACGCGCCGCAGATACACCAGGTAGACGAACACCAGCGCCGCCGCTAATAGCCAGTTCAGCTGCTGCGGCATGCCGGCCCAGTAGTGCTTCAGCAAGCCCGCGCCGGCGCCGAGGCCGAAGGCGATCAGGAAGAACTGGATGTCGCTTCTGATGACGTTACCGTCGACGTCAAACTGCCCCGTGCGGCGCTTCGTGGCGCGGGTGATGAAGTACGTCAAGCCGACGAGGAAAAACGCCAGCGTGCCCAGCATGAACGGCGCCCCGACGATCGCCCCCAGCCCGATCGTCTGCGCTTTTCCCTCCGGGGTGAACAGCTTGCCGTTCAGCACGTCAACAATAATGGCCGCGACCGGGATGATCGTCTCGGGCAGCGCAGTGCCGACAGCGGCGAGCACGCTGCCTACGGCGCCCTCGGCGAGCTTAAGTTTGGCGCCCAGCCACTCGACGCCGTTAGTAAATAACTCGGCGGCGAGCAGGATCAGGGCCAGGCTGGCAAGCACGAGCAGCAGGTCGATGGCGAGGGGCGGCATGCGTGAATTGTAGCGCGATGCCGCCAGGGTTTTGACCTGTACTGGTTGCGGCTGATAGAAGCTGGTTAACTTATTTGCGATGGGCTAAAATGGCACAAGTGAGCGAAGTCGAACTAACGGAGGCCAAGGCCGGCAAGCCTGTACGCCGCCCAACGGACGAGGAACTGGTCGGGCGCCTCGCCACTGGCGACAGCGCCGCTTTCAACGTCATTTTCGACCGCTACCACAAACCGATCTACAACTTTATCAAGAAACAAGTCGCCGAGCGCGAGAGCGTGGAAGATCTGGCCCAGGAAGTCTTCATGCGCGTGTTCAAGAGTGCCAAAAACTTCGATGTCACCAAGAAATTCTCCTCCTGGATCTACAAGATCGCCCTCAACGAGGTCAAGCGCCACTGGAAACGCACCGGCAGCAGGCAGACGTTTTCGCTCAACGTGCCGGTGGGCGACGAGGGCGGCGACAGCGAGCGTGGCGACTTCCTGGAGGATCAGCGTATCGCCCCCGAGGCATCCACCGAGCAAAAGCTATTCAGCCGCGATCTTAAAACACTGATCGACAGGCTTCCGGAAAAGCAAAAGACCGTCGTCCTACTTAAGGTGTATAACGAACTCACGTTCGAGGAGATCGCCGAGATTTGCGAATGTCCGCTCAGCACTGTGCTGTCGCGCATGCGCTACGCGGTGAGCAAGCTTCGGCGATGGCTCGGCATCGAAGAGGGCGAGGAGCTAGATGGACTGTAAGGCAATCCAGCAAGAAATCTTCCGCTTCATCTACGGCGAGTCCACGGCCGACGAGCTGAGGAAGATCAAAGTGCACCTCGACCGCTGCGGCGAATGCCGCGCCGAGAGCGCGCTGATTGCGGAAATCTTGGAGAAGCTGAAGCATGCTCTGCCCGACGAACCCGTCCCCGACGGTTTTCGCGAGCGCATGCTGACGCGCATCCAGGCGGTGGCGCTGGAAGAAGGCGGCTAACCCCTCCAAGCGCTCGCCGTACCGTCCACCCGCAACTCTGCATTTCGCTACTCCGCCGGGATATTGAGCCTGAGTCCCATTTGCAAAAACCAACCTGTTAGGGTATAAACAGGCTAGGTTCGGAACTGCTCTATCCGGAGGAGTACTTGATGGCCCATGGCAGCAGACTGCTGATACTGTGCCTCACACTTGGGCTGCTGGCGGGCTGCGCGCAGCCGGCCACGTCCCTGCAAGGCACCGACCAAACTGCACCCCGGCTTGCGCCCGTAGCCAGCTCTAAAGACCAGGCGGCGGTGCAGCAGATGCTGCGCGCCGAGCTCACGCGCCAGCTGGCGGCGCGGGGCATCACGCTGGACGCAGCTGGCCGGCCGCTGCGGGATGGCAAAGCTGTCTCCAGCTTGCCGCCGCGCATTTATCAAACACCTTCGGTGCAGGTAAATCCCATCACTAACGAGACGCAGCTGTATTGGACGTACGAGCCGCACGGCGACTACGACCTCAACGGCGAGGTGAACATCAGCGACATCACGCCCGTGGGCCAGTATTTCCACGCCAAGAGCGGCGATGCGAATTGGGGCCAGGCACAGGCGGCGGATGGCGACGGCAACGGCGAGGTGAACATCGCCGACATCACGCCGATCGGCGCCAGCTTCGGCGTGCGCACCGAAGGCTTCGTGGTCGAGGCGCGGGAAGCGGCGGGCGACTGGCGCGAATACGGGAACATGGAGTTCAGCGCCGGCTTCCCCACCGGCGTGACGCTGGAGTACGGCTATGACGTACCCTCGGGGCCCTACGAAGCGGAGTACCGCCTCGCGCCCGTTGGCGGCATGCGCGACTTTGCCTGGGATACGTACATTCTGACCGACGCGGCGCTGGGCGCCGAGCACCCGCAGCTCGCCGTGGCCGATGGCAAGCCTGTGCTGGCTTTCGTTGACATGGGCAGCCTGGGCTTCACGCTCGGCTTTGCCGTGGCCACGGAGTCTCGACCAGCTTCAGTATCGGATTGGAGCATCGAGCCGGACTTAAGCGTCAGCAACGCCGGCGACATGCCGTGCAGCCTGGCAGTCAACCAGGGCAAGCCCTGCCTGGCATACTGCGCGTTCAACGGCGCGACTTACGACACCGACTTCAAGGTGCGCGATGCCGGCGCCGCGCCGACTTCGACGTGGAGCACGCTGGTCGTCGCCACCTCGGCAGTCGCCTCGACGTACGTGGAATTGACGATGCGCGAAGGCCGCCCGCAGCTGCTGAGCAACGGCTTCGGGCTGAAGCTGATGGCCGGGCAAACCGCGTTTCCGGCGAACGCCTCGGAGTGGACGTGGATCAGCGCCAATCCCAGCCTTGGCAACTTCGACCATATCGACGCCGTGTGCAGCGGGCCCTTGTTGTTCGCCTGCGGCATTGATGCCACCGGACCGAACCTGGTGTTCAACCGCTCGAAGGTCCCTGCGCCGACCGTGCCTGCCGATTTCAGCGAGTACATCCTGAATCCCGTGGGCTCGACGGAGGGCTACCCGTCGCTGGTGCTGATCGGCGGCCTGCCCTGCGTCGCATTCTCCAACTACGCGGATGACACGCTGTATTTCCTGATGGCCCCCAACCGCATCGTTGATTCGGCGGCGAGCTGGTTCATGCACGACGTGGTCACCGGCAGCTCGGAATTCCGCAATCCATGCATGGCGCTAGTGGAGGGCAAGCCCGCCATCGTCGCCGGCGCCACCACGCTGGACTTCCACTGGACCGGCGGGCAGTTCCAGGACAGCAAGGCGGATTGGCACACGCAGCAAATCACCTCCGGCACGGCGCCGGGCGGCGTCTCGATGGTCGTCATCGACGGCCTGCCCATCGTCGCCTACTGCGTGAATCCCAGCGGACCCAGCAACATCGCCATCGCCGTGGCGCGCGAGCAGTAGCAGCGGGCGCGCCAATCTCCTGGTGGTGCGGGCAGATCCTTTCGCGCCGTCCGCACGGCTCGGCCTGCCTACTTCAACGCTAGCGCGGTGTAGTCGAAGCGCGCCAGCTGCTCAAGCTCGAGCCGGATGCTGCCATCCAGCGCCTGCTGCGTCGTCACGAAACTGGTGTAGCTCTGGCGCAGCTCCGCGATGACCTGGCTGCGGCGGTTCGTGCACAGCCACAGCAGGCGCTCGCTGGGCTGCATCGGCACGGGCGTCAGCGTTGCGCTGTAGCGGCTGGGCCTGCTCAGCGAGCGCACGCTGCCCACCAGCCGCCCAGCCTGCGATCGCAGCTGCGACAGTGCGGCAGCGTCGGCGGTGCTGAGCCTCCCGGACAAGGCGGTGCGGGTTTTATCGGCGATGGATTCGACGAGCGTCGCTGCCAGCCGCGCGTTGTTCGGCCCCGCCAACCGGGCCAGGCCGCGCCGGCAGGCGGCGGTGTGCATGATCTGCAAGGCACGCAAGTCACCAGCCTGCGCGGCGTGCTCCGCCATCGAGCGCAGCGCGACATTAAAAGTGCCAAGTGAAGCTGAGTTCGGCAAGTCCAGGTTCGAGCGCCAGTCCACCAGCCAGCCGATCAGTACTGGATCCAGCTGCTTGCCGCTGCGCTGCAGCGCAACCAGCTCAGGATACGGAAAGGCGGCCAAGGTATCGTTCAGCGGGGCGGCATTGCCCTGCTCCAGCAGCTTGAGTGCCTTGGCGCTGTCGTCGCGCTCCCAAGCCAGCGCCGCGGCGTAGTAGTAGGGCCAGGAGTACTGCCCGGCGCTGGCGAACAGCTCGCGCTCCAGCTGCCGAGGCTCGCTGCCGGCGAGCTTGTCGGTCTCAGCGCGCAGTTGCCGATAGTAGCGCTCCCACTCAGCAGTGGTCGCCGTTCGGCTGTTTGGCCGCGTGACAGTTTTCGCTATTAGCAGCTCAACCCGGGCATCCACGTCTAGGCTCACCAGCAGCCGCATCAGCAGGTAAGGATCTTCGATGCCGCGTTGATGAGCCAGCTGCAGCAACTCATCCCTGGTGAAGTTGGTTGACAGACCGCTGGGGTTGGGGCCAACGCCGCGCTCTTCTGCATAGCCACAGTAGTGCAGCATCAGCTGCCAGGCCCGCGGGTCAGCGATGTACTTCTGCTCCCAGCTGTCAAACACCTTGCTGAATTCCGGCGCGTAGTCAGAGTAGTAGTAGTAATCTGGAGGATGCTCTGCCCACAGGCCGACGACCACATCGTGCGCCAACGCCGCCTTGAGGAAGGCGTCGAGCAGCGCATCGCCGGTGTCCACCGGCTGCGGGCGATAGGCCAGGCCGGCAGCGCCGAGCGCCAGCCAGCCCGCCAGCGGCAGGCCGATCAGCACTGCCCAGACGGCGCGCTCGATGCGTGAATGCCGCCGCTGCCAGACCGGCGCACGCTGGTCCGCCGGATCGCGCACCTGTACTCTGCGGCGGCGCATCAGCCAACCTCCCACTTGCGGCGGCGCAAGGCATCGCGCGCGAACTCGGCGCAGACCACGATCACCGCCAGTTGCAGCACCAGCACCACGGCGCCATTCAGCAGCTGCATCGTGATCAGCTCATGCAGCGGGCGGGGATCGTCGATGGCATAGATCAGCCAGCCCGTCAGCGCGCACGGGTTGAACACCTCGAAGACCTGCCAGCTGTAGACCACTCCCGCCAGCAGGGCATCGGTCACCGTGTGCTCACTGCCCAGCATCCCCCAGCTGTACAGCTCGAGCAGCATCGCAGCCAGCACGAGCGGGAAGGCGTAGCCCAGCACCGCGCGCAGGCTGTTGGCGCGCCGCGCCACGTACATCAGCAGCCCCAACAGCAGCAGTGCTGGAACGCCGAAACCCAGTCCCAGCACTACCAGCGGGATGTCCGCTACAGTATTGTCAAAGCTGGCGTCGACGTAGGTGGCGAGCAGCGCGAACAGCGCGAGCTGGCTCAGCCAGTGCACGAGCGGGCCGATCTGGGGCAGCAGCCCGCAGCGCTCGCACAGCCCCAGCGGAATCAGCGCCAGACACAGGATGCTCGCCGCCGCCATACCGCCCAGCCAGAGCTGCACGGTGGCGATTGCCGCGAAGCCTGCCACCACCGGAATGTTGAGCGCGTTGACTGTGAAGTCGTGCTTGAACAGCAGGATGAACAGCTGCGGCAGCAGCTGGCTGCGGTCGAGGACCATCGCGGCGCCAAGCAGCAGGCTGGCCGCGGCCAGCGGTAGCCAGAGCCTGCGCCAGACATGCAGCATGAACCCCATCACCAGCGCCTGCTCGCTGAGTGCGGCCACGGCCAGCAGGTCGTCCACGGCGATCCCCGCCCGCCGGTGCGGCTGGCGCTCCAGGAAGCCCAGCGCGTCGCTCTGTACGGAAAACAGGCACGCCGCCAGCCAGACCAGCACCAGCACGGCGGCAATACCCAGCAGCACCGTGCCGGCGAAGCCGAACAGCCCGAAGATGTAGCCGCGCGTCAGGACCGGGCTGGCGCGCAGGCTCAGCAGATGCCCGTACAGCAGGTACAGCATGCCCAGGTACAGCAGGCCGAGCAGCAGCGCGATGAGCATCGCTGACAGGCCGCGCTTCCACCAGGGCATCAGCAGCCGCTGGCGCCGCTCCGTGCTGCTCCAGTACGCCGGCAACGGGTTGTCGCGGCGGCTGCGCCAAGCCTCCGCCCAGCCGGCGATGATCCCGCCTACATGGGTGCCCGCCCGCTGCGTGAGACTGCCCGTGCCGCCCATCGGCTTGATTATAAGATGCAGTCAGCACCCGCAAGGTGACGCTGTGTCGCTACGCCAGCTGCAGGATTCCTGTGCGTTACCCCGCCAGCCAACTCTGATCCTCGGCGTGGATCAGCTCCTCGCGGCCCACGGCGGCGATAAAGGCGTCCTCCAGGCTGCTGAAGTCCGGCCGCGCGCGCAGGCGCTCCATCGTCTCGGCGAAGACGATGCGCCCGTGGTGGATGATCGCCAGGCCGCTGCACAGCTTCTCCACGACTTCCATCACGTGGCTGGAGAACAGGATCGTCGCGCCGGCGGCAACGCGCTCGCGCAGCAGGTCCTTGATCTGGCGCGAGGTCACCGTGTCGATGCCGTTGAACGGCTCGTCGAGGAACAGCACCGGCGCGCTGGCCGAGCCAACCACGCGTACATCGAAACCCATGTACTCGCCGGCCCTTACGATCACCGTGTCGCCGGGCGGGGCGGCACTCACGGCCACCGAGGGCCAGCCGCTGGTAGCCTACTGCAGAGACACCGCCGGCCCGAGCAAAATCTGCATCTCGGTCGCGCAGGAGCTGTGGTTCGTGATACAACTTCCATATGGCCATCCTCGCGCAGGTGCTGGCTTCCATCGCACTGGTACTGTGTTGGTGGCTGTGGCGGGATACTAAGGCTGCCCGGACTGGCCAGCGCAGAACTGAGTGGCGCCTCGTGCTGAGTCTCGTCGGTCTGCTCGCGTTAGGTGGTGTGCTCCTCATCGGCTGGTGGCTGCGGCGGCCAAGCAAGCTGGACTGGGAGAGCGGCCAGGGCTTTGATAAAAGCTACCAAACCCGCCAGCAGGTGTCCGACATGCCGGCCTGCCTGCCGCCGAGTTGGCCGCTGGCATGGCTCAGCCTGCCGCAAGAAGCCGTGCGCACCAGCCTGCCGCAGGATCCGTACGGTGGTGGCAGTCAGCGCGAGGACACGGTTGACGGAGCTGATGTCTGGGAAGACAAGCCCTGGGGCTACCGCCAGTGGCAGGTAATCTTTTACTGCGAGCAGGACTGGATGGCAGTGCGGGCGCACTTCGACCAGCTGTGCTACGACCAGCAGTGGCTGCTGGCGGACTGCCCGAGCGAGGAAGCGGAAAAATCGCAGGCCGTGCGTCAGCGCAGCTATGTCTCGCGCGACGGCTTCTATTCCTTGAACCTCTGGCTTGACGACCGGCCCGAGACACCACTGACCCTGGCCTGGCGCGGCTATATCCTGGATCTGCACGCCAACAATGCGCCGTTCTACGGAATGCGCGAAGTGCAGCCAATCACTCTTCAGCACTGAGCAGATTGCCAAGAAAGGCAGATGCGATCTGGCATGCTGAGTCGGCCTCCGCCAGCGGTCAACCGGCCAGCCAGCTCTGGTCCTGCGCGTGGACCAGCTCCTCGCGGCCCACGGCGGCGATGAAGGCGTCCTCCAGACTGCTGAAGTCCGGCCGCGCGCGCAGGCGCTCCATCGTCTCGGCAAACACGATGCGTCCGCGGTGAATGATCGCCAGGCCGCTGCACAGCTTTTCCACGACTTCCATCACGTGGCTGGAGAACAGGATCGTCGCGCCGGCGGCAACGCGCTCGCGCAGCAGGTCCTTGATCTGGCGCGAGGTCACCGTGTCGATGCCGTTGAACGGCTCGTCGAGGAACAGCACCGGCGGCTCATGGATCAGCGCGCAGGCAAGCGCCACCTTCTTGCGCATGCCCTGGCTGTAATCGACGATCAGCCGGTCAGCGTCGGGGCCGAGCTGCAAAAGCTCCAGCAGCGCCGCGCCGCGCGCGTCGGCCTGCTGCGGCGTCAGCCCGTAGAGCTCGCCGGTGAAGCGCAGGTGCTCGCGCGCGCTGAGGCGCTCGTAGAGCACCGGGTCCTCGAGCATCACGCCGATGCTCGCCTTGACGGCCAGCGGCTCGCGGCGCAGGTCGTGGCCGGCCACCGCGATGCGCGCGTATTCCGCCTTCAGCAGCCCGCAGAGCACGCGGATCGTCGTGGTCTTGCCCGCGCCGTTGGGGCCGAGGAAGCCGAAGAACTCGCCGCGCGGCACGGCAAAGCTGATGTCGTCGACCGCCGTCAGCTTGTCGAAGCGCTTGGTGAGATGCTCGACGAGGATCGCCGGCGCGCCATTGGCAGGCGGCGCGGAAAGCTCGCGCGACGCGGGCGCGGGCGGCGGCGGGATCAGGGGAGGCTGGCCAGGCGGCATCTGCACTGCGTGATTATACGGCCGGTACGCCGACTCTGCCGCATGCTGGTCCGTAACCGCCGCTGCCCAGAACGATGGAGGTTTAGTACTAGGGGCTTGCGCAACGCCCCGCGAACAGTTAGTATTCACTCACGAAGCGTGCGAGTATTCAGCGCCACGGGCGTCTGCATAGCGTCTATTGTCGCGGCAAACAGCGTGCCGTTCACGTAATGAAGGCATCATCTAGGGGGTGAATGCCATGACCGATGACATAAACAAGACGAGCAGCGGGGATGACAGCGGATTAGACCGGCTTGGGGGGCCGATAATACTCCCACGCGTAGTTGCTCTACTGCCTGCTGGAGATGATCCACTCGTCTATGTCTTCCTGCAGAAGACCTGCGGTGCTACTACGGAGACGGTGGGAATAAGTGTTAGTAGACACTCCGACAATATGCCGCAGCAGTTTCTCGTACACGTACCGGTTTGGTCCAACGGCTCCTGGGAATGGCAGAGCCTGGGGTTGTATAAGGGCTCGGCGAGCATTACATTGCTGCCCACTAATTACGTCCAGGCTGAATTCCAGATCTCCATCGCCGTAATGGTGCAGCCAGCTGGTACAGCCACTCCTGGCTTTAGGTTTGTGCCTGGAAGTATCGACTTTGACATTACAGTAGGCAGTGGCTGGACCATAATCCGGACTCCTCATGACGGTATCCACCCGTACACAACTTGATATCGCTTCTGGCGTTTGATTGGCGATGAGACAGTCACGCTGCCTGATGACGCCTGCAGCGAGCGAAAAGCGGCATGTCACTCAAACTGCCTGAACAGGTCTGGCGCGGCAGGGAATTCACCTGCATCCATGCTGCGGTGCTGTTTGCCGATATCCAGAACTCGGTGCTGATCAGCAGCGCGCTGTCGCTCGCCGACTACGACCGGCTGATAGACGAGTTCCAGACTGTGATGATGGCGCTGTGCGACATACTTCGCGAGCAGGGCATGCCAGTCGGCGAGGTGCAAGTCGTCGGCGACCAGATGAGTGTCTTCTTCTACAATCCGGCGGAAGTGCAGCGCAACTGGGAGCTCGACGGACTGCGGCCTGTGAGCGGTGCAAGGCGCGAACGCACTATCAAGGAGTGCGGCGAAAGCAACTGCCAGCTTGTCTACAACGCCCTTAAAGCGGCGATCCAGTTCAAGAACATGTGGCTGGCGGAGCGTTTCAACATCGAGCGCGTCTACCATCACCATTCACCATTCGAGGTCAGTATCGGCATCCACTATGGCCGCGTGTTCCTGCGCGACCGTCCCGATGGACAGCGGCGCATCGAGGGCTACAACGTCAGCCTGGGCAAGCGCGTGCAGAGCACCAGCCAATTCGGGCGCTACAGCCTGATCATGTTCGGCCAGGATGCCTGTGAAACATTGCGCAGCATGGTCGTGGCGCACACGCAGCTCCGGCAGCGCGTGTTCTTCCACCATCACGAAGTTCCAATGCTGGATCTCAAGGGTGTGACCAAGCTGCTGCCAATCTACGAACTTAAGTTCTGCCATCGCATCAAGGTGCCGCTGAGCGAGGAGGCTGTCCGCCAACACGAGGAGATCTTCGCTGTCGACCCGACGCGCATCTGGTCGTACTACCAGTTAGTAGAGCACTACGGCTATGACATCGGCGACTGGGAACGCGCCTACTACTTAGCGAGCCGAGCTCAAGTAATGAACCCGCAGGATGAAAAGATCAAGCTGGACCTGTCTGCTTATCACTTTCAGCGTGGCGAACTGCACATGGCTGAGATATACTGCCGCCAGGCCCTGCAGATCAACCCGGACTTCGACCTGGCCTATGAGCGCCTAGCAATGATCGCCAACGACCGCGACGACCTCCCATCGCTAGTTGAGTGCATGCGTCAGGCAGTCAGCCTGAGCCCAGGCTCGGCTGGTAACCACCGGAACCTCGGCCTTGCTCTGGCCAATCTGAAGCTCTACGAAGAGGCATTGGAGCATCTCAACCGTGCGGTCCAGCTCTACCCGCAGTATGCTGCAAATAACGACTTGCGCAAGGCTGTAGATGAAGCGCGTCGGCATGCTTCTATCCCGTCTCAGCTGGACAAACATCTGCGAGCGGCGCGGCGGCGGCGGCAGGCTGCTAAGAAGGCAGCGCCGGCGGATCAGCAAGCGCAGGGCAAGCAGCAGGGCAACTAGCTGTGCAGCCGCATGGCGCAATGCAAGCGTGCGGGTGGGATGGAACGCTGAGCGGCATTCATGCCGGAGGTGGGATTCGAACCCACACGTGGTTGCCCACGGCAGATTTTGAGTCTGCTGCGTCTGCCATTCCGCCACTCCGGCACGCGGCCAGCCCTGCTCGGGCACTGGCGCGCTGGCAAGTATAGCATCGCGAAAGCCGCGCTGCTGCTCACTCCACGTGCCACAGCCAGTTGTTGTCGACCTCGCTGTCGATGTAGCCTTCGACGTCATCGGGCAGCTTGTTTAGGAAGTCCAGGCCGCTGCGCTGCTCGACTTCATCCATGTTCACGCTGTACTTGAGAAAGAAGTTCCCCTTGTCCACCCGCTCCTCATCCCGCGGGCGCGGCGCGTCCTGCTCAAAGATGAACGCCGCCGCCTGCACCGGCAGGTCGGCTTCCGGCTCGCGCACCATGACCATTTTCCAGTAACCCACGGGCACAGTGTGCGGCTCGTCGGCCTGCGGCAGCGGCCTATGTGAGGTGGTAGAATGCCGGTGCTAAACCAGCGAAATACCGAGGCTTATTCCAGGAGGAAGGGCATGCGTGTTTTTCTTGCCGTACTCTGTTGCGTGATGCTAGTGCTGGCCTGCGTGGCCTGCAAACCTAAGACATCCAAAGGTGTGGCGACTCAGACCGCTGCTCCGCCGGCACCTACCGAAACCCAGGCTTCGACGACCGGGCCGATCAAGTTCGGCTTCAATCTCGAGGAGACGGGCAACGCCGCCACCTTCGGCATCTCCGACCACAAGGGCGCCGAGCTGGCGGTGAACGAGATCAACGCCGCGGGCGGCGTGATGGGCCGGCAGATCGAGGCGGTGTGGGGTGACAACGCTTCCTTAAGCCAGCAGAGCGCCACCGTGGCCGCCAAGCTGATCAACCAGGACAAGTGCGACGTGCTGATCGGCGCGACGACGAGCAGCAACACCATCGCCATGGCCAAGGTCGCCGAGGAAGCAAAACGGCCGATGCTCAGCCCGGCGGCGACCAACCCGTCGGTGACGCTGAACGAGGACGGCAGCGCGCGCAAGTACGTCTTCCGCGTGTGCTTCACCGACGACTTCCAGGGCGAGCGCATGGCGGACTTCGCCGTCAACGGCCCGATCAAGGCCAAGCAGGCCTGCATCTTCTACGACGCGGACAGCGACTACTCGGTCGGCATCTGGGAGACCATCAAGCGCGTCGCCCCGGCCAAGGGCCTCACGATCGTCGCCGAGGACAGCTTCCTAAGCAGCAGCGAGACCGACTTCCGCACCAAGCTCAACAAGTTCAAGGGCCAGAAGTTCGACGTGCTGATCGTGCCCGGCTACTACAACCAGGTGGCGATGATCGCCAACCAGGCGCGCGAGATGGGAATCAAGCAGCCGATGCTCGGCGGCGACGGCTGGGACAGCCCCGACCTGTGGAAGAACGCCGGCAAGAACATCGAGGGCTGCTACTTCACCAACCACTACGCGGCCACCGACCAGGATCCCGCGGTGCAGGACTTCATCACCAAGTACAAGGCGGCGTACGGTGGCAACGTGCCCGACGCCATGGCGATCCTCGGCTACGACGCGGTGAAGCTGATGGCTGATGCGATTGCCCGCGCCGGCAGCACCGATTCCGAAGCCGTGACCGCCGCGCTGGCCTCCACTAAGGACTTTCACGGCGCCAGCGGCCTGATCACCATCAACCCGCAGCACAACGCGGACAAGAAGCTGGTGGTGATCAAGATCGGTGCCGGTGGCGCGTTCGAATGGAGCTTCACGTATGAGCCCGGCCAGGGCGGCACACCCGCTCCGGCGACGCCGGCAGCGGCGGGCGCGCCAGCGGCCGGCACTACGCCACCGGCAGCCGGTGAGGCTGGCGGCGGCGCACCGCCCCCAGCCGAAGGCAGTAAGAAGCCAGGGCCGACCGGCTAAATCAGTTCGCCAGTTGCGCAGGCCGCACTGATTGCGGACCTGTGGCCGCACTGCTGGACGCAGGCGTGGTAGCGCGCGATCCCGCGCCGGCGCTTAGTCCAGCGTGATCTGCACGTTGCCGCGCTGCTCCAGGTGGATGCTGTCGATGAAGCGGATCACCTGGCTCTCGTAGGTCAGCATCAGCGTGTTCACGCGCACGCCGGTACCGAAGAAGCGCACGCCTTCCAGCAGGTCGCCACGCGTCACGCCGGAGGCCAGGAAGACAATGTGCCGGCCCGGCGCCAGGTCGTTCGTGTACAGCTTGCGTGAGGGATCGATGCCCATCTGCAGGCAGCGCTGGCGCTGCGCGTCGTCCTTGGGGGCCAGGCGCGCGATGATCTCGCCGCCCAGGCACTTCAGCGCAGCCGCGGTCAGCACACCTTCGGGCGCGCCGCCGGTGCCGATCGCCATGTGCACACCGGTGCCGCGCACGGCTACGGTGACGCCCGCCGAGAGGTCGCCGTCGCCGATGAGCTTGATACGCGCGTCGGTCTCACGCAGCTCCTCGATGATCTTCTCGTGGCGCGGCCGGTCGAGCACGACGACCACCAGGTCGTGCACCTCGCGCTCCAGGCAGTCCGCCACGATGTGGCAGGTCTCGGCCACCGGCGCATCGAGGTCTACTTTGCCCACCGCTGCGTGCGGCACGACGAGCTTGTTCATGTAGATGTCCGGGGCATGCAGCAAGCCGCCCAGCTCCGAGACGGCCATCACGGCGATGGCGTTGTTGGCTCCCATGGCGCAGAGGTTGGTACCCTCCAGCGGATCGACTGCGATATCCACCTTGTGGATCGAGTCCGAACGGCCGACACGCTCGCCGATGTAGAGCATCGGCGCTTCGTCGCGCTCACCCTCGCCGATGACGATCGTGCCATCAACGTCGCAGCCGTCCATCGCATGGCGCATCGCCTCGACGGCGGCGCGGTCCGCGGCATGGCGGTCGCCGCAGCCCATCATCTTGGCGCACTCGATCGCCGCCTGCTCGACGGGCGCGATCATCTCCAGCGCGATCGCGCTCTCGTCGGGCTCCATTCTCACGTCTACATCAGATTGAAACGACATTTCTGCTCCCCTGGCCGACCGCGAAATGCGGCATTTCGCTGGCTTGCGGCGGATCTTACGCGAGCAGATTATACTTGGAGCATGCGCGCCCTCGTATGGCTGGTGCTTTGCCTGCTGTTGCCCGCGGCCTGTCCGGCGCGGCCCAGTCCGCCGGCCACAGAACCGGCGGCGTTTCCGGCGGCCGGTGAACTAGTCTGGGACGGCGCGCAGCTGAGCTATGCCAACTCGCCAACGGCCAAGCCGCGGCCGCTGGCCGGCGTGAGCCCGCTGCCCTACCAGACGGTGTGCCTGGGCCCGCCGGCGCTGGTGACCGTGCTCGACAGCGCGCTTGTGCCGACCACGTGGGCCGCTGCCGATTCACCCCACCAGTACGTCGACATGCTGCCGGCGCTGGTGAAGCCGCCGCTGTGCGCGCTGACGCAGTTCCCCGCCGCCGAGATGCCCGGCCTGCCCGGCATGCTGCTGCTCAAACCTGACGGCAGCGTGGCTTGGCAGGGCGAGTCCAGCGAGCTGATGTGGCCCGCGGCCGCAGAGGAGTCGTACTTCAGCCAGCCGGCGGTGGCGTACATCGTCGCCGCGGAGGGGGGCGACCTCATTTACCCCTACGGCTCCACACCGCAGCTGGTGGCTGTGAACACGGCGGACGGCAGCGAGCTGTGGCGCGCCGACCTTAAGGCACCCGCGGCGGCGGCGGGTGTGACCCTGCTGGCGCTGTCGCCGCAGTGGGGGCTGCTTTGCCTGCAGTACGACTACCAGGTGTACGAGTTCGTGCGTTTCAGCTGCGCCGACGGCACGGTCGGCCCGCGCTGGCCGCTGCCCGGCCAGGTCGCCACACGCATTGTCTACCCTGGCCAGCTCGACGAACCGCTCAGCGCGCAGCTCACGGGCGATCGGCTGGAGCTGACGGTGATCGTCGATAACCAGGGCTACGCCGTGTGGAGCTTCGATCTGGCGACGGGCGAGTTGTCCAAGCAGGCCGCCAGCGCACCTGCCAGCATCCGGCGCGAGGAGAACCAGTTGCCCGTCGGTGGGGAAGGAGTGCCGGGACCGCCCGCGCCGCCGTTCCCGCAGCGGCTGCTGCCCAGCGCCGTGGCGGATCAGCCCTGGCGCATTCCGGCGCTGCTCAACGCGGCGGGCGACGTGCTGGTCATCGACGCCGATGGCGCGCGCTGGGCGGAGCTTGGCCAGCAGTAGCGCGATGCTGGCTCTGGCGGTCTGGGCTCAGCCCGCCTTGTAGCCGCACTCGCTGCAGAACTTCGCGTCGGGCTGCAGCTGCGTGCCGCACTGCGGGCACTTGCCGGCTGCGCGCAGATCGGCGCCGCACGCCGGGCAGAACTTGGCGTTGACCTGCTGCGTCGCGCCGCATTTCGGGCAGCTGGCGACGATCGTTTCGCGCCAGTTGCTCTCGGACAGCTGCTTGTCCTCAGCGCTCATCTTGGCGTGCGCCCAGATCTCCTCGCGGCTGCGCGCCGCCTGCGCCGCGCTCATCTCCACGCCCATGTCCGGCGCGCACTCCTTGCACAGTCCGCGCTTCTCGTTCCAGCACGCCTTGCGGCAGACCCAGGACGCGCAGTGCGGGCACTGGGCAAAGGAGGGCTTGAGCTCGCCCACGGCCTCGGCGAAGGCTCGATCGTGGGCCTGCTCCCAGGCCGCGCTGTGCACGCGCTCGCCGAGGTCGGCGGCCTTGCCCAGCACGCCGCCGAGCAGGCTGCTCGCCGCATCCAGCACATCGCTGACGCGGCCGGTAACCGAGGCCTTGAACGGCGTGCGGAAGCCCGAGCCGCAGCGGTCGCACTCGAACTCGAACTGAAAGCCCTTGTCGGTGCTCAGGTCACTGTTATTACGGACGAACTCGATGCTCTGCGGCATACGTCACCTTGCGTGATAGTTGCGTGATTATAACCGCGACTGCTGTGGCGCTGGCGGCGGCGCGGCATTGACCGCCAGCTTCGCTGCCGCCCTGCCCTAGCCCAGCTGGTCGGGCCCGCCCGAGTCCTCGCTCTCGCAGAAAGTGTCAAAGAAGCCGGTCAGCAGCTCATCCGCCCGGTCCAGGTCCTCCTCGCCCACCAGCACTTCACCCCACGGCTCGCCGAAAGTACGAGTACCAACTAGGCTGGACAGAGCACCAGTTCTGCGGACCATCGCGGCGATGCCGTTCTGGATCATCAGGTCGCGCACGCTGTTGGCCATCAGCTCGTCATCCGCCGTATACAGCACTACAAGCGCCATGTATTGCTCCTCTATCATGGGGTTTTCTGAAGCTTCAACAACGTA
>Ga0315276_10000468_pt1 | contig 34950 bp, 34 predicted proteins | sample YL17G05_0_MG_FD_204542 | JGI IMG/M metagenome (GOLD analysis project Ga0315276, IMG submission 204542) | Sediment microbial communities from Yellowstone Lake, YNP, Wyoming, USA - YL17G05_0 | ecosystem: Environmental > Aquatic > Freshwater > Lake > Sediment | place: USA: Wyoming | collected...
TTCTAATGATTTTGCGTAATACCTCTCTTTCATGATATATGCAGATTAAGTATAAATTTAAAGCTTTCTATAATTTTGTGAAGAGAAGTCAGACGAAACTTAGAGATTTTAGAATAATCTTTTTAGCAAATTATTTAAACATCAAAAAACTTAACATAAAGAGGTGAGATGCCTCAGATGATTCTGAGTGGAGTAAAACTCAATAATTAAAATGGCAATTGAAGAAAAGATAAAAACTTATCGTCAAATAGAAGAAGAAGAAGGAAACCAACTTACGGAGTCAATATACCAAAAAATAAACTCAATTCCAGAAGAATTAACAAAAATAGCAGATAATTTTAAAGATAAACAAAGTGAAATCAGATTAAGAAGTGATGCGGGCCTTGGCGATGACTATGAATTCTTAAATTTGGTAGGACTCCCAAATCAAGCGATTATTATGGACTCAAGATCATGGGGGTTACATAGGGGTTTTGTTGCCAAAGAAGGCATTATTCCAAATAAGAAATATAAATCTTTATGGGGGATATTAGAAGCCAATAATATATGGCAATTAGAAAGTATACTTTTACCTATTATGGACGCAGATAAATATTCAGTTTTTCTAAGCAAGGATGGGAAAAGAAAGGAGTTTAATTTCAATGGTTTAATCTCACCGATATTAACAAGCGGTTGTTTTCAATTTGAAGAGATTGATGAAACTACAGCCAAATCTTTTGAAAAATATTTTAACATTATTACAGAAATCAGAAAATTATCTAAATATGCTAAAAAAGATGTAGAATTTTCAGGATTAAAATTAGATATTTATAATACAAATAAAGAATTAAAAGAAAAGAAGACAGAACTAAGACAACATCCACGTTTTTTTGCAGATCTGTATAGATATAAAGGCAAATTAGATAGATCTATTGAATATTATAAAAAAAGCATTGAATATGACCCTAAAGATTATGATGCTCAGTATTGGTTAGCTATGTTATATGAACGAACAGGTAAAATAGATAAAGCATTAGAACAATTGCAAAAATTCATTCAAATTACAGAAGGAGTTAAAAAACAAAAAGTGTGGTCAACAATAGCTGAAAATCAAATTAAGATATTAGAAAGCAGATGAAACTTGACGGATTCTAAGTCTTACTTATCCTATCTTCACCATAACTTTCAATTTTTGGGCGATAAAATCCATAATCCTCAATTAAATGATGGATCACCACAGGATATTCATAATCTCCATGTTCTTTTAACAAATCTTCAACAGTTTTTTTAAAATCAATCTCTCCTAGCTCTTCATCTCTTAATAAAATATGAACAGTTTTATTTTTATGAACCTCAACCTTAGTTAATTCTTTACTAACACTGCATTCATCAATATCAGGTTCAATTATTGTATACAACTTTGCAGCCATCAAATAACTTAACATAAATTGTTTAAATAATTTGTTATAATGAAGAATATATAAGAGATTATTGAAGGAAAAAAGCAGATGAAACTTGATGGATTCTAAATATATAGCAAAACACAATTAAGTTTATAAATCAAAAATATCGCTAAGTAATCATCTAAAACGATTATATAACACAAAATGATGAAAGTTGATGATAAGAAGTTGGTTAGTGAAATATGCGGGGTATATTCTTACCTGCGGGAGAGCAGAAATTCTCAAGGAAAATGTTATTCAGAAACAAAAAGTAAAAAATTACTCGCAGAAGAATATAAACTTAAAGTTTCAGAAATAGATAAGATTCTTTATGGAAGAAAAATATTAACTTCAAAACTAAGTGACGAACAGAAAAATAGCTTAGTTGATGATTATAACGCAGGGGTTTCTATAAGGCAGTTAGCAAAAGATTATACTGCAAAATGTGGAGAAAAGATTAGCACAGCTCATCTTTACAAAGTGCTGCATGAAATGGAAAATCGTGAAAAGGAGAAAGATATAGAGATTAAATGGAGAGGCACCCCAAAGCAATTAAGAAAAAACTCTAGTTTAGAAGCAAGAGTTATTCAAATTCAACCTCAACAAAGTGGAATGGGATTTTGGAAGGGTGTAAAATACGCAGCAGCTGGATTTTTAACAGGCATAATACTCTATTGTGCTGCTGATTATTTAGGAGTAAATAGTGCTTATGCAACTACCCCAAACCCCCCCGCTTCACAACCTGCTATTCAATATGTTATGCAAGATGCACGAACAAATAACCCACTTCCTAACCCTCTCCCATTACAAGAGGCTACTCAAGATGCAAAAACTAAACCATGGAAAACAGAGGTTCATCGCGGCGAGAAGAGAAGTATAGAAGAAACAATAATCCCAGAACTTGGAAAGAAGATGATTGTTCATCGTAACGGAGAAGTCAGTCAAGAAGAGATTTTAGAGATAACCCCAGGAGTTAATGTTGATGTAATTATTGGACGCGACAGATATCTCAAAGTTTTTTAATGCGCATTTATAAAATTCCTAAAAAAAGCAAACTAAGCTAAACAGCTTCTAAATCTACTCTTTTTCCTTCAACTTTAATGATATCATCAACAGAAACTTCTTTATAAAAAACCGCTCTTTTATCATCAAAATCTCTTCCAACAATCCCTGCATTATACACCTTAAACTTCCTGCTATATTCTGAATTGGGCAGCAAACCCATAAAATACAGCATAAAAGGATGATATTTAGGAAGCTCATCCCAATTCTTTGTTCTCCTAAATGTGCCATCTCCATTGCTCTCCCAATAATCTGAGCCCATTGGAGTCCCAGTATCATACGGAGATTCTAAGCCGCGATAAAAATGATTTCCTTGAGATTTTATTTCTAATCTTTTCCCAAAACCAAAATTATCCCCAACATAACACCCCCATTGATGCCCTATTTCATGCAACAAACCTCTTGACCTAAATCCCCCGATACTTAATCTCTCATCTTTATAAACATCAAACATAAAAATAGTGCTCTTTAATCTCCCACCACTCCCCCAATCTTTAGTATTATCAAAAACAGGAAGCCCTATTCCTTTCACTGTATTTTTGGCGCGAAACTGCTCCAATGTTTTAGTTTCAGTTCTAGGAGCGCCATAAACTGCAACAAAATCAAAATCATCTGGATTTTCTTTATAAAAACTTTTTAAAACTTTCTGCATGCATAATTCCCCATTATCAAATTTTACAGAACCATTATTAATTATAAAAGCAGTTTCATAAGATGTATTCATATGAGCCTGATTTTCAGCAGCTGTATGAAAATCTTCAGAAAAATACTCTCTAATTCTTTTAAATCTCTCTTTTGCCTTCATATCTAACTCATCTTTCCCGCTGCCTAACAAAGCAAAAGCTATTGAAAAATTTTTAGTGGGAGCTTTTGGCTTATTAATAAAAGAATCTAAATTCTTACAGCCACATGCCATTGCAATGCCCCCTGCAATAAATTCTCTCCTATTAATCTTACTCATTTTTTAAAAATCAACAAGAGATTAATAAATGTTTCTAGAAATCAAATAACTGTGCGACCAAGCGACATATGTCCTACTTCTTTTACACATAAATTTGAGAAGCTTTGCTAACTCAAATTATTTTACTAATTATTATCCTATAAACATTTTTAGCTATGAATATGAGAAGATTAGATAAAAAATTATCAGATATTAAGGATAAAATTCATAAAAACTAATTTTGGTATACCCAGACATATGTTAGGTGGCTATACACTAGAAATCAAATAACCTTCTTCCCTCTGTCTTTTTTATTTCTTAACCTTTTTCCTCATCTCAAGATAAAAGTTCTTAAAAAAGAAAATGCCTGCAGGGATAGTTATTATTGCTGCTGCTGCACTAAAAACAAAGCTTATTATTTCTTTAAAGACTAAAACAAGAATCGCTGCAGGGATATTTATGAATACTAACATCCCATAAAGAAGGTTTAATACAAGACCAATAATCATTGAAGGAATTGCAAAAGCAAAAGATATTCCGCCCGCAATTAAACCAATTAACAAAGAATAACCAAGGGTTTTCCACCATTTTCCTTTAACAATAAACTTGCTTCTTTTCATAGCTTCAATTATCCCTGTATTTTCTCTAACTAAAATATAAGGAGAAAAAACCCAAGCAATCCCTAAATAGAGAGCAAAAATAATTGCTAAAATAAAAAGTGCTATGCTTAACAAAACTAATCCAATTTTAAAACCCAGATTTATAAAGTTCCAGAATATAACACTGGCAACAATAGAAAGAGTTCCGGGCAGAAACAATAAGCATATAATTAAAAAAATTAAAATTCCTAAGCCTAAAAATCTCCAAAAATAATGAACCCCGCCTTTTGCAGCTTGTTTAAATGTCATTTTTCCTTTTTCATTATAAAAAGAAGCATAATACAGAGTAAGGTATAGAAAAATAGACAAAATTACACCTATGATAATATAGATAACTGCAATAATAAAAAATACTGCAAGCACTCCTACCATTTGCCCTAATCCAGTTAAATCTCCTGAATTACTTATTGCGCTTCCAGTAAAGCCAGCAGGGCTATTTAAGTTAGAAGTCAAATTTGAAATTAAAGCTAAATTTTCCATTGCAGGCAATTTTAAAGAGGTTAGTATTATTAAAATAAAAATTAAAGCGAGTATACCAAAAATAATAAAAGGCAGAATATTGAACCACCAGTACGTCTTGAGAACAAGTTTAAAATTTTTCTTATAATCCTGCCAGGTTGCGCTAAAAACTTCTCCTAAACCCATTTCAAAAGTTTTCCTCTTTTTCTTGATTTAATTAAGAAAAAAGATTATTTAAATCTTTAGTTCTTGCCAAAAATTCTAAAAAATTACCTGTATACTGGAGTACAGAAATGTTTAAATAGTGTATTATCTACACTAAGTTATAGTAAACTAAACAATAAGTATTAAGGAAAAAATAAAAATGGCAAGAGAAAATTTAATAGAAAAACTTCCAGAAAACTATCGGCCTTATATTGACAAATATTTTTTAAGAGCAGGGGAGATACTCAGGGCAGAAAAAATAAACCCTTGGGTAAAAGCGCAGGTTTTTATAAGAAAAGGCCCGGGAAAAGTTTATGGGATAGAAGAAGCTCTTGCAGTTCTTGATAAATATACTCCTTTAGTTAAAAATAATGGCAGAGTTTATGCATTGCCAGAAGGTTCAGATTATTCTCCAAAAGATACATTAATGCTTATTGAAGCGCCAATTCAAGATATTATTGAATTAGAAACAATGTATTTAGGAGTTCTAGCTGCAGAAACTACAAAATTTAATGACAAACGCGGCGTTGACTTAAATCAGGTAAGAGAAAATATGGCTAAAGTTGTTAAAGCTGCAAAAGGCAGGCATGTTTCTTACTTTGGTGCAAGGCACTGGAGATTTGATGAAGATGCTGCAATGACTCGAGCTGCTTATGAAGGCGGAGCAAACTCTGCTTCAACTGATATTGGAGCAGAAACATTTGGACAAAAAGGTGTTGGTACAACTCCGCATGTTTTAGAGAATATAATGGCTTGGAAATATGGATATGAAAATGCAGTTGTCGAAACTATGAAAGCTTTTGATAGAACTATAGACCTGAGTGTTCCAAGAATCGCTTTAATTGATTATAGAAACAAAGAAATTGATGACACTTTAGCTGTTGCAAAAGCTTTGGGAGAAAGATTCTGCGCTCCAAGAATAGACACGTGCGGAGAAAATGTCGGGCAGGGCGCAATAGAAAATGCCGATTATAATAAATTAGAAAATTTAGTCGGCAAAAAAATTAAAGTTCCTGAAGAAGATGAGAAATACTGGTTTGGAAGAGGCGTAACTGTAACAGGAACATATGCCCTCAGAAAAGCGCTTATTGAAAATAGTTATAACCTTATTCCTTTTTTATCAAGTGGTTTTGCTGACTATAAAAAAGTAGAAGCATTTGTAAGAGCAGAAGAAATTCTTGGGCTGCAGTTATTCATGGGTTTAGGAGTCGGGCAGGTTTTTAAATCAAAAGCTTCAAAAATGGATATTGTTGCTGTTGGCGAAACTCCTGAAAATTTTGTTCCAATATCAAAAGTCGGAAGGCAATACAATCCCAATCCTAAATTAGAGCTTATGCTGGGAGGTAAAAGATGAAAATCTTTTATGATATAGATACACAAAATGACTTCATGAACGAGAATGGGGCTTTGTATGTTCCTGATGCAAAACTAATAAAGCCCAATTTAGAGTTGATAACAGATTTTGCAAGAAAGAATTTTATTCCTTTAATTGGAAGTGTTGACAAGCATTTTGGAACAGAAGAATATAAACACAGAGAGGGTGAACTTGCAAAAAATGGCGGCTCATCCCCAGACCACTGCATGGATGAAACTAAAGGCCAGGAAAAAATTGTTGAAACAACATGGGACGAGCAAATAGGACATGGCGAATATAGGAATTTGGATATATTCATCCCGCAGAGATTAGATAATAAAATATCATGGAAAGAAATAAACTGGAATTGGAGTTTGGTTAAGAATAAGCAGATTTACTTCGAAAAGCAAAGTTATGATGTTTTCACAAATCCTTCATTTCAAGTTTTTCTAGAACAAGCAAAAATAAATGAAGCAGTTGTTTACGGAGTTGCAACTGACTATTGTGTTAAGGCGGCTGTTTTAGGAATGCAACAAAGAAGAATACAATGTTATGTTGTAGAAGATGCAATTAAAGGTGTTTTTCCAGACAAAACTAAAGAAGCTTTAGAAGAAATGGCTAAAGCAGGAGCAAAATTTGTCACAACTAAAGATGTTTTAGAAGGGAGGATAATTTAAATAAAAAATGGAAGACAAAGCAAAACAATTACGCGGATTAGTAAAAAAACTTAATGGAGAATATAATCAGGCCAGAAAAGAACTTGAAAATTATGAAAAAAGCTGCCCTCATAAATATGGAGAGACAATTTATGACCCAATTTACACAAAAGCTTTTACGATTCCTGGAGACCCTCCAGGAACAATGGGTGTTGACTGGCAAGGACCAGTTTATGTTCCCGCAAAAACAGAACCAAGATGGAAAAGAATTTGCGAGAAATGCGGACTTGAACAAATCACAACTCAAACTAAAGATAAAATAGAAAAAATTCCAAATTTTGGGGGGATAGAGTAATATGAAAAAACAAAACCAATTTTACTTAATTGAGAATTACACAGAGATAATCAGAACCCCTGATTATGAACTTCCTCCAGGAGCTCCAAACCCTGATAAAAAATACAAAAGATCTGAAGTTAGAGGCTTTGATTCACTAAAAAAACTACAAAAAGCAATACTAAGGGGGCCTAAACATGGTGGAGAATTAACCCCCGCAAAACTTATCCAAATTAAATTAGAAGTTCTAGTAGGATAAGATGTTAAAAACAAAAACTGAGATAAAACAAATAAAACTTCCCTACATGGACCCGGCAGTTGTAGATAGAGAGATAGGAGATTTCATAATAAGAGAGATAGTTACAATTGGGAAAAATGGGGGGGTTTTAGGATTATCAGGAGGAGTTGACTCTACTGTAACCGGAGCTGTAACTGATACAGCTTTTGAAAGATATAATTCCTTAACTCCTCAAGAAAGATTTGATAGATATAATGCTATAGCCCCAGAAACAGATTTAGAATTAGTAGGTTATATGCTGCCAACAAAATTAAATGAAGAAGAAGAAACACTTGAGGGAGAGAGAGTAGCTAAAAAACTAGGGATAAGGTATGAAGTTATAGATTTAGAGCCTTTTATCAATAGTTTTGCAACTGTAAATCCAGATGATTTTCTTCCTGGAAATGAGTATCATAAAGGCAATTCTATCTCAGAAATAAGAGGGCTTGTTCTTCGTAGAAAAGCTGGAGTAGAGAACAAGCTTTTATTGGGAACAGGAAACAGCGATGAAGATTTTGGTGTTGCATATTACACTTTATTTGGCGACGGGGCTGTTCATTTAAGCCCGATTGGTAATTTATCAAAAAGATTAGTAAAGCAAATGGCAGAATATAAAAAATTTGCTAGTTCAGCTAAAAGAGAGCCCAAAGCAGGCTTAGAGCCTGGACAAACAGACTTCAAAAACCTCGGATATGAATATGAAGCTATTGTTGAGCCGCTTAGAGAAGGCTTAAGCCAAGGATTTACTCTTGAAGAATTAACCAAGCATCCACAAATAGTTGCTTCAGCAGAAAAACAAATAAAACTTTATGAAGAAAAATTTGGAAATAAAAAATTTCATAATGTTGAAGAGATGGTATATGATTTTTTCAGAAGAAACCAAATTGCAAAAGCAAAAACGAGTATTCTTCATCCGCCTGTTGCCCCGGTTACGTTATATTATAATTTAATTTATGGATATCAAAAAAACAATGCGCCACCCACACTTAAAAGTGTGGGTTTGTGACAGGCACTTGTTTTTAGGATGCATGAAAATTCCCAAAAGGAATTTTCTGCACAGAAAATTGTCAGAAACAATTTTCTTGCTTCAAAAACTTTCAGTTTTTGATAGCTATCAGAAACAAAATGTTTCTGAAGTGCTCAGAAATTAAAACTAACAAACAATAACCACCTCCTGTAAAGTGTGTGGTTTTCAAAATTTCTGACATAATTAAATCAAAAAATGAAACAGGAAATGACAAGCTTAGGAAAAGTTGGATTAATCGGCAGATTCAAGCCTTTGCATAACGGAGGATATATAATGCTTGAAGCAGCTTGCGAACAAGCAGAGAGTGTTACAATAGGAATAGGCAGCTCAAACAAATATAATCTAAGAAATCCATTTACAGGAAAAGAATCAGAAGAAATGATCTGCTCTGCTCTAAAACCAAAATTTTCAAATTATCAAATTGTTCATATTCCTGATTTTGCGCATATGCCTCAATATAGAGACGGGCAAAAATGGAGAGGATATGTTTTAGAAACTTTTGGAAAACTAAATTATTTTATTTCAAGCAACGATTATGTGGCAAATTTGCTGAAAAATGATTATAAGATTATACACCCTTCTGAAATAATTCCTGCAGAGAAACAGATTCCCTTGCGCGCGACAGAAGTGAGATATGAGATAGCTAAATTTGGAAATTGGAAAGAGCTTGTCCCAAAAGCTGTTGCTTTATATCTTGAAAAAAATTTTCTTATCGATAGGTTCAGAAAAGAATTTGGAATTGAAACAATTGCCCAATTAGCTTTTTCTCAAGAGCTAAAAGAAGAAGATTTAGAAAAAGAAAAGTTGCATGCACAAGAAAATTAACACTTTATTCTAGACCTTGGCATGATTCTTAGCTTATGTCAAAGGATGTACTGGTGAGTTAGCGGTTGGTGGAAAGAGTTTTAAATAGAGATTTCTTATTCTTTTTATGCCTAAGAAAGAATTTAAGATAACACGAGAAGAATTATCTAAGGTTGCTAATTACAAACCAAAACCTTTTCCGAAATATATGGCTTCTATTATAAATTTATTGAATAGATGGGCCGGTGGAACTCATGCAAAAATAGTTGGTCAAATGTCAGATTTAGCTCAAGAATGTCCACATAAAGATTATGATAAATGGAGAGAATGGTATTTAAAAAATCATCCAGATGCAATAGACAATGCTGTTAAATTGGTTATGACTAAAATGAAAGATGTAAAAGCTCAATTTGAAAAAATAGACGAGAAAATAGTTAGAATGTGGGTTGAAGATTTGGTAATTGATAAGAGTTTTTGGGGTCTAAAAATCCAAGAAGCAATTATAATTGAATTAGAAAAATTAACTAATAAAAGATGTAGATTAGCAACTAAAGAAGAAGAAAGTAAGGGAATAGACGGATTTGTTGGAGATTTACCTATTCAAATAAAACCAACATCTTATAAAGTTGCTTCAAATGTAAAAACAGAAAAATTAAGAGCAAAAGTAGTTTATTATGAAAAAAATAGTGATGGAGATTATATTGTAGATATTAATGAAATATCCGACTTAATCATTTAGTTATATTCAGTTTCAAAAATATTTTCATTTATTTTTTTTAATTCTTTTAACATGGGTATTTTAAGATTTTTTTCTTGTTTTGTAATAACAGGAAAGCCATAATTTTTGTTAATATATTTTGTTTCTCCCTTAGATTCTATTCTTTCTTGAATAAACTTTTTATGCTTTTCTATTCTGCTTTCATTAAACCTATTAACAATGTTCCTCATATCGTTAACTCTTTCGTTTATTGTGTCTTTAAAATTAGTTTCAATTTCATAACCTTTACTGCTTCTTGCTAATGCAATAGCCCCGAGAGTTGTTGTTCCTGTTCCTATGAAAGGGTCTAAAACAACATCCCCCTCAATTGAAAACATAGCTATAAGCCTATAAACTAACTCGAAGGGGTAAGCTCCACTTCTTTCTCTTACTTTTTCATTATTGAGTTTCTGTAAAACTCCATTTATATCTTTCCATTTATCAGAAAACCAAATATTTCTTTCTTCCCAAAAAAAAGCACTCTTTTGTCTTCTTTCTTTTTCTTCCATACTCTTAAATTCCCTTTTGTCGCCCTTTCTTAAAATTAAGATGTGTTCATGCTCTAAGGTTACATAAGCACCAACAGGCAACATACCAGAACCCATAAACTTATCGGGCTTATTTGTTTCTTTAACCCAAAGTATTTCTGGCAAAGCATGAAAACCTAAAGATAAACAGTAATTTAATATTCTTGCATGACTCATATAAATTTGAAATTTATCTTTCATACTTCTTGTTGCATCACCGATATTTATACAAGCAATACCACCAACTTTCAAAACCCGATAAATTTCTTTCCAAACTTTATCTAATTCTTTATGCATTAATTCAAAAGCTCTTTCTCCATCCTCATTTTTTAATGCTTCTGCTATTTCAGGATTTTGTTTAGAGAACATCTCGTCCCACATAGCTATCATAGGATAGGGTGGAGAAGTGATCATTAAATTTACACTTTGAGGTTTAACCTCTTGCATACTCCTTGCATCTCCAAAGATTATTTTATGTTCGGTTTTCATTATTTTTTCTTAGGTCTATTCCAATAAGGGCTTTTACACTTAGGGCAAATGATGGGTTTATCCTCTTTATTGCGAGGAACCCACTCATGTTTACACCTCTCACATTTAAACCCCTTTAACTTTATTTCTATTTCTGCCATAGTATTTATAGTTTTTCTGTCTTTATAAACATTACCTTCTAAGGTAACACCTATTTGGTAATAACTTTAATAGCGAAAAATTCATGTCTTTTACTATGCATCCCATCTCTGCCCAATAATTCTAAATTCCATATATATTCTGCAGTATAGAAATGCTTAAATAGTGTAAAGTATACACTATCTTATACACAAATAAACACTAAGGTAATAAAAATGACAACTGTAGGAAATTATAAAGTTTTGAAAAAGATAGGAGAAGGCGGCTTCGGAAGAATCTTCCAAGCAGAGCATATCCTACTAAAAGAAAAAGCATGCTTAAAACAGAATCTAAACGCAGACAGAGCATATGTAGATTTACTGCAATATGAAGCAAAGCTTCTATGGAAACTTGATGAATATCACTCTATTCCAAGCATAAAAGATTTTTTCAAACTCAGCGGGAATTCTGCAGTTATGGTCCTAAGCTACATAGATGGAAAAACACTCGAAGAAATTGTAGAGGCAAAAGGGCCTATCCATCCTGAAGATGCTTGCTGGATTACTGAAAGATTATTAGGGGCATTATATTATGCCCATTGCAATGGTGTTATACACAGCGATGTTAAACCACAAAATATCTTTATAGAGCCATATAAACGTGACATAAAACTGATTGATTTTGGGAGTGCAACATACAAGCCAAAAAGTGATACTCTGCCAGTAGGATATACCCCAAGATATGCTGCTCCGGAACTAATACAAGGCAAACCCCCAATTCCAGAGACAGATATTTATGGAGCAGGCATAGTTCTTTTAAGAGCATTGGGTGGAGATGTTCTAAAGCGAAGTTTTAGAAGCGATACTCCTAAAGAAATTACTGAATTCTGCCAGGGTTTGCTTAGGTATGACCCTTCAGAAAGGCCTAATTGGGAAAAAAGAAACCCGTTAGAAGAACTCTCAGAACTAAGATTAAAAGTTTTTGGGAGAAGACACTCAACAGATAAAGACTTGAAAGGAGGTGCCTCGAAATAGGAAAGAAAATGTACGCATGGGGAGGAAGCACAGCAGGTTGGAAAGGCTCAAAAAAGTATGACTTTGGCTCTGCTAGAGCAAAATATGACAAAGCTGCAATAGACGCAGGAGCAACAGGAACAAGAACATATACAGGGAAAAAAGTGCCGAACATGGATTTAGTAGACCCGAAAGGAAAGACTATTAGAAGTGGAAGCACTGACCCGATAATCATAGCTACAGATGTAACAGGCTCTATGGCAAAAAGCCCTGGTGAGTTCTTTGACAGATTGCCTCTTTTATATCAAACACTTGCAAAATATCGGCCAGAAGCTGAATTTTCATTTTGTGCAATTGGAGACGCTACATGTGACGATTATCCTTTACAGGTAAATGAGTTTACAAAGGAGATAAAAGACTTAGAGTCAGCAGTAAAGGCTCTTGGTTGTGAAGGCGGAGGAGGGGGCCATATAACTGAAAGTTATGAGTTATTTGGCTACTTCATGTTGAAGCATTGTGAAACTCCAAAAGCAACATCTCCATTTTTAATCATTTACGGCGATGAAACTTTTTACGAAGAAGTTGAACCTAGGCAAACAGAGCATTATATTGGAGATAAATTGCAGGCTGCTTTAAACTCTGCAGAACTTTGGAAAAATCTTTTGCAGAAATTCAATGTCTACTTTTTACAGAAACCTTATGGCAGTGGAGATAGTGGAACAACAAGAGAAGTTAAAGAAAGATGGGCTGGAGCACTAGGGCTACAAAGAGTAATTGATGTACCAGATCCTGAAAGAGCAGGAGATGTTGCGATGGGCTTAATTGCAAAAAATTGGGGAGAGTACAGAGATTTCAGCATAAGCTTAGATGCACGACATGATGACCCAGATGTAAAAGCAAGTGTCCACAAGTCACTAAGGCATGTTGACGCTGATCCTTCTGTTAAATCAGTTACAAAAGGGAAAAAAGCTTCAAAAATGACTGCACCCTTAGTTTAAAATTTATTTTTTTTTATTTTTTTATTTTTTATTTTTTAATAATTTCAAAAAAATTAGACTTAATAAAGAAAAATGGAAAACGAAATAAAAGAAATAAAGGCAATTGTAACAATGCCGCCTTATGCGCCCTACATAGACGAAGTTCTCAAACATCCGAGAGTTTCTGGCATAAGATTAAACACTGTAATGCCTAAAAAAGAGAGTTATGAGAATTTATTAAAAAGATTAAATGAAAAAACACGGATGAATAATAAAGAGCTATGGATAGATTTAAAATGCCGCCAGCTTAGGGTAAAAAACTATGGTGTTCCGCCATTCACTGAAATTTTGTTGAGCCATAGAATTAAAGTTCATACACCATGCAAGATTTATTTTTCAGACAGGAAAGAAAGCGCTACTCTGCTGGAAGTAAATAGAAACAGGCTTATTATGCAAAAAGGCCCAAAAAGAGTTGTCGGGCCAGGGGAGTCTGTAACAATTGTCCACCCAACTTTAAAAATAGATGGTTATCTCACTAATAAGGACAAAAGATATATTGAAGCTGGAAATAAAATTGGCATAAATAAGTATATGCTTTCTTTTGTTGAAAAAAAACAAGATATTGATGATTTTGGGAAGTATAATGCAGACGCAGAAATAAGGCTAAAAATAGAATCGCAAAAAGGCCTTGATTATGTTATTAATGAGAATGATAATGGAAAATTAATGGCTGCTAGAGGCGACCTTTTTATGCAGCTTCATTGGCCACACTTAATGATAGATGCAGTTGAAACTATCCTAAGAAAAGACCCAACTGCCTGGGTGGCATCTAGATTATTTGATTCTATGGGTGAAAACGAAGAACCAAAATGCGAGGAGATTGGAGATGTAGATAACCTTTTAAGGATGGGTTATAAGACATTTATGTTCGGAGATGAGGTTTGCTTAGAAAGAACTTCAATTATAGGCGCATTAAATCTATTTTCAATTATGGCAAAAAGATATGAGCGAGGAAAATAAAAAATGGAACTAACAAGCGAGCAAAAACTTTTAATAAAGAAAATAAAAGGCTTAAAAGAAAAAAGAAACGCAGTTATACTTGTGCATAATTACCAAAGGCCAGAGATTTATGAAGTTGCGGATTTTATAGGAGACTCTTTAGAGTTAAGCAGAAAAGCTGCAGAAACAGACAAAGATATAATTGTTTTTTGCGGAGTTAAATTCATGGCAGAAACAGCTAAAATTCTCAACCCTAAAAAAACTGTCTTGCTTCCTGCAGAAGATGCAGGATGCCCGATGGCAGATACAATTACAGCAGAACAGCTTAGAGAATTTAAAAAAAAGCATAAAGGAGCGGCAGTGGTTTGTTATGTAAATACAAATGCAGAAACAAAAGCAGAATGTGATATCTGCTGCACTTCAGCAAATGTAGTAGAAGTAGTAAACAGCTTAAAAAAGAATGAAGTAATAATGGCCCCAGATAAAAATTTAGCTGCATATGTTCAAACAAAAACAAAAAAGAAAATAATTCCATGGCAAGGCTACTGCTATGTGCACCAGAAGATAACAGAACAAGAAGCAAAGCTTGCAAAAGAGCAAAACCCAGATTCTGTTCTTATCTGCCATCCAGAATGCCCGCAAGAAGTTTTACAACAAGCAGACCTTGTCTTCTCAACAGGAAAAATGGTTAAATACGCGCAAGAAAATAACAACAAAAAAATAATTCTTGGAACAGAAATTAATATGATTAACCGGCTGGAAAGAGAAAATCCTAATAATAAGTATTTTACAATAGGCAGGGCTTGTTTTAATATGAAAAAAACAACTTTACAAAAAGTTCTTGAAGCATTGGAAAAAAACCAATATCAAATAGAAATTCCAGAAAAAATAAGAGTTGAGGCAGAGAAATCTTTAAGAAAAATGATTAAATTAGGAGGTAATGGAAAATGAGCCTTGTAATAGACACAGATATAGGAACAGATGTAGATGATGCATTTGCTTTAGCTTATGCTATAAAAAATAATGCAGATATTAAAGCAATAATAATTGTTCATGGAGACACAGAAATTAGGGCAAAAATAGCAAGAAAACTCGAAAGAATATTTGGAGCGAATATTCCAGTTATAATTGGGAAATCTGGACCAAAAAAAGCGCAAAAATATTGGTTGGGATTTGAGAAAAACGCTTTAACTCCTGAAGAGCTAAAAGAGCCATTAGAAAAACTAGCTTTTCCAAAATATGATGAAAACATGAAATTAGTCTGCCTTGGCCCATTAACAAACATAGCATATCAATTAGAAAATAATCCAAGCATAAAAAATGTAAAAGAAATTTATGTTATGGGTTACTCTCGTAATGCACATAATTTTAAAGTTGACTTAAAAGCAGCAGAAAAAGTCCTTGCCCAGCCATGGGATGTTTATATAATAACAAAAAAAGTTTCGAAAAAAATTTATTTTACAAGAAATGACTTAGAACAATTTAGGGGCTCAGAATTAGGAAATTTTCTATATGATTCTGCAATAAGATGGCTAAATTGTTCTAAAAAAAGAACATCTGTTATGTATGATGTTCTAACTGTTTCAGCAGCTTTACAAGAAGGTTATGTTAAATTTAAGAAACAAACTAACAATAGATTTATATCTTATGATGTTGACTTAAAATTAAAAGATAAGATTATAGAAACTATAGGGAGCGCAAAATGAAAATAGCTTTGTCACAAATAGACTCTACAACTGGGGATTTAAAGGGAAATGTAGAAAAAATTTCTCGAGAAATAGAGAAAGCTAAAGAAAAACAAGCAGATTTAATTGTATTCCCAGAAATGGCTATAACTGGTTATTGTGTGTCTGATTTAGTTGACGACGATACTTTTGTAAAGGAGAATAAAAGAGTTCTTGAATTACTCGCGCAACATATCTGGGGAATTGCGGCAGTTATAGGTTTTGTAGATTATGATAAAAATAAAAATAATGGCTCTGGAAAAATGGTAAAATATAATGCTGCAGCAGTTATTCAGGATAAAAAAATTAGAGGGATTGTTCATAAAACCCTTCTTCCAAATTATGGGGTTTTTGATGATAAAAGATTTTTTCATCCTGGAGAAGAAAGAAAAGTAATTCCCATAAATACAAAAAAGGGAAAACTTAACTTAGGAATTTCAATTTGTGAAGATATGTGGGATGAAAATTATGATATAAAGCCTATTCCTGAACTTGTCGAAAAAGGAGCAGATATTTTAATAAACATGAATGCTTCCCCCTTCACTCCAACAAAAATATTTCAAAGACACAGAATTATTAAAAGACATATTAAAGAGCATGGAAAACCTTTTTTGTATGTTAACACATCAGGGATAGGAGACATTGGCAAGAATATAATTCCTTTTGATGGGCAGAGTTTTGCTTGCGATTCAAAAGGAAGTTTGATAGCAATAGCTAAAAAATTTGAAGAAGACTCAATCTTAATTGATTTAGAGAGAATAGAAGAAGCTCCAATTACGCTTCCAAAGATTAACAGAGAAAAAGAGCTTTACGAAGCTTTGGTGATAAGTTTAAGAGAATATGCTAAAAAAACTGGCTTTTCAAAGGCGATAGTTCCGGTCTCAGGGGGAATAGACTCTGCTCTTGGGCTAGTTTTAACTGTAGAAGCATTTGGAAAAGAAAATGTTGTAGCTTACAATCTGCCATCTAAATTCAACTCTTCAACAACAAGAAGCATCGCTGAAAAACTATCAAAAAATTTAGGAGTAAAATATAAAATAATTACAATACAAGAAATAGATAATCTAATAAGAAAAGTTTATGAAGAAAGTGCAAGAGCCATAGAGAGAGAAGTAACAAAAGAGAACATACACGCAAGAATTAGAGGATTGTTAATGATGATTGAATCAAACGATACCGGAGCATTATTAATATCAAATGGGAATAAAACTGAAATTGCACTAGGATATTCAACTCTTTATGGGGACATGTGCGGCGGAGTTTCTATAATAGGGGACTTATCAAAAATTGATGTCTATAAAGTTGCAAGATATGCAAATAAAAAATTTAAAAGAGAAATAATACCCGAAGAAACTTTTAAGATTAAGCCCTCAGCAGAATTAAGTGAAGGGCAAGTAGATCCCTTTGATTATTCTGTCGTTTCTCCAATAGTAACAGAGCTTGTTGAAGAAAGAAAAGGGCCTTCAGAAATAATTGAAGACTTCAAGAGAAGAAGGTTAAATAAAGAAAGATTCATAAAAGACCCAGAAGGAAAAACTGTTTATGATAAACATACAGAAAAGAGTTTTACAGAATTAGTTTATAAAACTCATTCGCTTCTAAGAAGGTCTGTTCATAAAAGACTTCAAGGGCCCCCTATATTTGTTGTAACAGAAAGTGCTTTTGGATTTGACAGAAGAGAAACTTTAATAAACAGGTGGGAAGGTTAAAATGGAATTTAAAAATCCTGGCGTAACAGCATCAATGATAATTGAAAAACAAGGAAAAATATGCTGCGTTAAAAGAAAATATGAGCCATATAAAGGAATGTTAGCCTTGCCAGGAGGATTTCTTGATTATATGAAAGAATCTCTAGAAGAAACAGCAGTGAGAGAAACAAAAGAAGAAACAAATCTTCAGGTTAACCCGGCTGGCCTGGAATTGTTAATGGTAAACTCATCTCCAGATAGAGATCCAAGAGGCCATGTAATTGACCATGTTTATATTGTTAAAGAGTATACTGGTACTGCAAAAGCAGGAGATGATGCAGAAGAACTTTATTGGATTCTTCTTGAAAAAACACCAAAACTCGCCTTTGACCATAATTTAGCAATTGAAAAATATAAAGTTTGGAGAGAGAAAAATGGCATTTGAGAAAATTCCATATAAGAAGCCACTTGTAATTGGGATGGGCGGAGGAAACGATATAGTTAGTGCAACTCTTGTTTTATCAGATTTAACAAATGCTGGGAAAAAACCAGATTTAGCTGGAATTTGCAGTCCAGGAGCATGGCACATTTACAATGAAAAAGAAGAAAAGCCAGTGAATATAGTAACTAGCCAGACAAAAAGACATCGGCCATCAAAAAATCCAGTAGAGTTATCTTTTTTAGATATAAAACTGCCTGAACTTTTAAAAGAACAAAATATAAATTCAAAAGTTTATAATTTAAGCTTAAGATATGGCACCTCTTCTCTAATTTCCGGCATGCAAGAATTAATAAAAGAAAGAAAATATGATGGTATAATCGCCGTGGATGTCGGAGGAGATATTTTAGCTAGAGGAGCTAAAGACCCAACTATTCTCTCTCCTTTAATGGATTTTACAATGATGTATGTTTTGAGCCAAATTGAAACTCCTTCGACACTTGTTGTTTTTGGATTACAAACAGACGGCGAGCTTAGGCCAAAAGGATGCGAAGAAATTTTGCAGGAATTAAAAAGTTCAAAATTGTTAGAAGATACTTTAACAATAAAAAGCTCAGATAAAGCAGTAAAAACTTTTGAAAAAATTTATAGAAGAATAGAAAACATTCGACATGGACATACTGCAGAAATGACATTTGAGACTCTAAAGGCAACAGAAGATATTCATGCAGAGTATAGAAGAACAATAAGAATACTGGACAGAAAATGGCACCAGAAATTTCCAATAACTCTTGAAGCTAAATATTTTGGAAAAGCTTTTGTCATAGACTTAAAGGCATTAGCAAAAACAAGAGAATTAGCTTTTCCTTATAAAACACCTTTAGAACTTTATATTAAAACAAAAAAAATAGTGGACACAAAAACTGAGATGGATATGATGTATACATGGACTAATGAAACATGTTTATGGCTTGGTTTGCTTTGCCCGCAAGTCCAAAACAGCGAGAGAAAAGAAATTCTAAAATATGGTTTAGATAATTTAGATGTTCATGCAGATGTAGCTTTATTATGGAAAAAAGATAACATGGATACAGATGGTATGATTAAACAAAGTATAGATGATTTTGTTTTAATTGGAAAATCTAAAGAAAGAATATTACAAGTAAATGAAGAGATTAGAAAAATTTTAGGAGAAATTGAAAATGAAACCCGATAACATAACATGGGAAACAGTTGAAAATAAAACTAACACTTTTAAAGAAAGATACATTGCAACTTTAATAGGATGTGCTATTGGAGATACTCTTGGAATGCCTGTTGAATGCTGGAGCAGAGAGCAAATAGAGAAAAAATTCGGAAAAATAACAGAGCCGATAGACCCAATTCTTATTTCTAGAAAAAGACTAAAAAAAGGCGAATATACAGACGACACAATTCTAACCTTAGCAATAGCAGAATCAATTGCAGAAAAACAATCTCTTGATTTTCAAGCCATAACAGAAAAACAAATACAATCTTATGAAGCTTGTAGACTGCAAAAGGGAAAATTTAAAGGGGGATTTGGCAAAACAACTAAACTTGCATTTGAAAAAATAAAATCAGGAGTCTCGCCATTAGAATCAGGAATTTCTCCAGGGCTAGGAACAGGCCCGTGCATGAAAACGTCTCCAATAGGAATGTATATGCATGCAACAGGAGAATACTTTAGAGGATTAGGAGTCGCAAGAGCATTAGGAGAGTCAACTCATAAGGATGAAAGAGCAATCACCTCAGGAATAGTTCAAGTTCATGCAGTATACTCTTTATTAATAAATAGCAAAATATCAAGAGAAGACTTTTCATATTCTCTTGTTTCTCTATGCAAAATAGAAGAAAAGCCTTTAAAAGAAAATTCTGCACTAATTGAAAGAGGAAATTTAACAGAAAAACTGCAGTGGGTTAATGAAAATCAAAATGTAAACGATGAAATAGCTTATAAAACTCTTGGAAATTCTTGTCTAGCATTTGAATCTTATCCTTTCACAATATTTATGTTTCAGAAATATTGGGATAAGCCTTTAGAAGGACTTATTGAAACAGTAAATTGGGGCGGAGATTGCGACACAACAGGAGCAATGTACGGAGCATTAGCAGGAGCAAAAAATGGAATGATTTTCCCAGAATCTTGGCTAACTGATTTGCAAAATAAAGAAAGGTTAGCAAAAGCAGCTGAAAAAATCTATGAATTTGGAGAGAAAAATGACAGATAAAGATAAATTAATTTGGAAAACAGTTGAAAGGCCTGGCTATTTTGGAAAGAAAAGAGATGAGTTAGTTGCAAAATGGGATAAAGAATATGGAAAAGGAAATTGGAGGCTTGCTTATCAATGGGGCAGCCTTATAATAGAAAGAGAGCAGGCAATACAAATTTATGAAGATGCTTATTATGAATTTTTAAAAAATAATCCAAAAACATTAGAATGGCTAGTTAATACAGCCTCTGATGTCTATGATACTGCTCCAAGCAATGTTGAAGCAAGATTTGATTATAATTACCAGGAAACTCCTAACACGCATTTACATGATATTTCAATTAGAAAAAGCGTGATGAGGCTTGGAAAATGGTTCAAGGGAGATCATTTAGTAGAAATAAGAAGCAAAAGCACAGAAGGAAAAATCCTAAGCCCCGGACTTGTTCCTTTTCATCTACCAGAAATGATTTGTAAAGAAGAAATAAAAGATTATAGCGGAAAAAGAATGTGGTGGCAAAATGGAAGTATAGAGGATTTTTATCAAAAAAATAAGCTTTTACAGGTAAAAAAGTTAAAGGCTTGAAGATCAAATAGTCCGCTGTTTTATTATCTTAATTTTACTACTAATAAAAGAACAGAAAATTATAAATAAGAATATATCCTATATAAAACATAAAGCTAAGGGTGTGAAAGGAGTTAAGATGGCCAATAAAAAATTATTTGTTCCTATAATCGCAGTTATTCTTTTAACCGCCCTTATTTCTTTTGTTTATGTTTTAGCTCAAGAACAAGCAACAATAACAAATTCAGGAAATCTTATATTAACAACTACTGAAGAAAAGAACTTAATTAATTATAAATTTGACTGGGGAGAAACAACAATAACTTTGTACAAAGAAGATAATGTTTTTGCTAATAATTATATTCAAAATAAAGAAAATGGAAAAGGCTGGAAATTTGGAGCTACAGACGATATACTGGGAACAGCAACTTACAAATATATTCTTAGCTCAACAGACAAATTAGTTTTATTAGAGAAACAGAGATTTAATGAAAAAGAAAACCTTACCTATAATTATCCTGTTGTTTATAATTATCATTCAAATCCAGAAGATGAGTGGAATGAATTTAGGCATGTTTATGATTTTGAGGATGTTTGCTCTAAGAATTATAGCCAGTGTGAATGGCTATTTAATGGAGATTCATTAGAATTAACTTTTGTTTCTGATGGAAACATAGATCCTGAAATAGAAAATGTAAGCAGCTGCAGAACTTTAGATGCAGCAAACCAATACTATCAATTAAATAAATCAATAACTGCAAGTGGAGATTGCATAATTATATCATCAAATAATATAACTTTGGATTTAAATGGTTATAAAATAAATTCTTCCACAATCGGCGGAATTGAAAATTATGGAATAACTTTTTTAAAAGCTAATTCTTCAACAATTAAAAATGGGTATATAAATAATTTTTATGTTGGGGTTTATGTTAATGACGGGGATGAGAATAATGTCACTAATCTAACAATTAAAGCTGTAGGTGATTTTTTAGATTTTAACTCAGTTACAGGAATACTTGTTAAAGGAGATGATAACTTTATTTCAAGCAATGTTTTAAGTGATTTTGATTTGGTAGCGACAGAGGGCTCGTCTTTTAGCTTTTATGCAATAAGCATAATGCCAGATACAGACGGAGTATCAAACAATACACTAATCCAAAAGAATCTCATAAATAATAACAATAATGGCGGGACTGGAAACATAGATGGCGAGACTTTTCTAATTAGAATCCAAGGCTCAACGAACAGTCTTATTTTAAATAATATCATGAGCAGTAATACTGGCAGCAATAGTTTATACGGGATTTATGTAGCAGGCAATTATTATGCAACAAGCAATTCAACTATTATGGATAATAACGCAATAGGGGATGGAGGGGGCAACACATTTAGCTATGGAATTTATCTTTATAGTTCTGATAATAATTACATCACCTCTGGTTCAATAGATAGTTTTGATTATGGAGTTTATCTTATTTCCAGCAAGAATAATTTCTTCTCTGATTTCGATTTTATTTACCCAGAGGTTAGCGTTTCTCTTTCAACAAACTCGACAAACAATACTTTTCTAAATGTAAGTAATCAAGACAATGAAAATGTTGAAGCGGGCTTAGAGCTCATCTGTAAATGGTATTATCGCGCTTATGTTAATGATACTTTAGGCTTAAATGTTTCAGGAGCAAATGTAACTGCATTTAATGTAAGTAATGCTTATCAGTTTAATTTAACAACAGACAGCACAGGCTTTACACAATTAGGAGAGATTATTGATTATGTGAACAACGGTGGAACAAGAAGTTATTATTCTCTTTATAATATAACAGCAAGAAATTCAAGCTATCTCTTAAATAGTCATACTTATAATACAACTCTTCAACAAAGCAACTACAAAGATGTTTTTACTTTAACTGGTATTTCTACTTGCGGAAGTTTAACACAAGCAAATAAAGTTTATACTTTACAAAATGCTGTCACCGCAAGTTCAACAACATGTTTTAATATAGCTGCTCAAAATATTACATTAGATTGCCAAGGTTATGGAATAACTTACTGTTATGCATGTAATGGAGCAAATTCTGGCTATGGAATTTTTTCTAATCAATATAACACATCAATTAAAAATTGTAATATAGAAGAAGCAGACGCAGCAGGAACTTATGATTATGCTATTTATTTTTTAAAAGTAAACAATAGTTTAATTTTTAATAGTACTGTATCTACGCTGACATATAGCAGTGCGGGGATTTATTTAGAGACCTGCTCGAATAATAATATTTTAGATAATATAGTTACAACCTCTGGAAGCAGCGGAACTGGAATTTATTTATCTTTAAGCTCAAATTCCAATACTGTTTCAAATAACACAATTACAACCTCTGCGCATGAGTCAACTGGAATTTATTTATCTTCAAGCTCAAATTCCAATACTGTTTCAAATAACACAATTATAACTTCAAATTCAGCTGCACATGGTATTTATTTAGAGTCTAGTTTGATTAATTCTCTATCTCACAACAAGATTACAACTTCAAATGAGTCTGCGTATGGTATTAATTTATATACAAGTTCGAATAATAATGTACTCAATAGTAATATTTCAGCAGTAACTGTAGATGTTAATCTAGCAAGTACTTCAATAAACAACACATTCCTAAATTGTTCTTACAACATTTCAAAAGAAAGTGTTGCTTCTGGCTCCCAGCTCATCCGCAAATGGTATTATCAAGCCAAAGTTAATGATACTTTAGGTAATAATATTTCTAATGCAAGTGTTTTAGCTTATAATTCTTCCGGTGCGTTGATTTTAAATTTAACTACTAATGAAAGTGGCTGGACTAACATTAGCTCTTTAATTGATTATATTAACAACGGGGGAACAAGAAGTTATTATTTTAATTATACAATAAATGCAACTCATCCTTTATACCAGACCACGAGCCACACTTATAATATAACTGAAACAACAAACGTTTTTGATGTCTTTACTCTTTTAGGTTTGCCTCTTAATGTAACTCTAAACTTCCCCCAAAATAATTCTATTTTAAAATATACAAATGTAACTTTTAATTGCTCTTCAACAGACGATTATGGTTTGAAGAATGTGAGTTTGTATTTTAAAAGTAATGAAACTAAGTTTGTTGTATATATAGGAAATCGTTCAACATGGAAACACAACGATAGTAATGTCTGGCCCGGAAATGGGTGGTTTAATCCATCTTTTAGTGATTCTGCATGGCCTTCTGGAGCAGCAAGATTGGCCAATGGTGTTGAAACTGGTAGCTGTATAAATACAAGTCTTAAACCACCTTCTCCAACTAACGCATATAGTAGCTATTACTTCAGGCAGAATTTTACGGTTAGTGATGCATCCAATGTTCTTAATATGTCTTTTGCTATTGATTATGATGATGGTTATGTTGTTTATCTTAATGGGCATGAAATAAGTAGAAGTAGTAATATGAACGGTGTAGATACTTCTAACCATGCTGCTAATGCGACGGGGGGTCATAATTGGATGTGCGACGGTGGAAGCTGCAGTTGTACCGGAAGCCCAGACAACGTGCAGCTCAATTCGACTCATTTAAGCTATCTTGTATCTGGAACTAATTACTTGGCTGTTTTAATAAAAAATGCTGCCGCAAGTACAGATGTTGCATTTTTGCTACAATTGACGGGTCGAGAATCAGTAGAAACACCTTGGCACGCAAATCAAACAAAAGAAATTTCTGGCTTAAGAAATGAAACAACTTTTCAAGTCAATTTAACAGACAATTCCACTTATGAGTGGAATTGTAAAGCTTGTGATACTTCTAATAATTGTAATTTTTCAACTTCAAATTACACATTTATTATAAATTCCTCTTATAACGATCCTCCTCAAATTATTTTGCAATATCCTTCTCCTAGTGGAGTTACAGGAATTCCAAGAAATGTAACCTTAAATGTCACAGTAATTGACCCAGAAGGCACAAGCATGAATGTTACATTTTATGGCAGAGAAAAAAATAATACAAATTTTACTATAATTGTGTTGCCTGATACGCAATTTTATTCTCAAGATTATCCTCAGATATTTACAAATCAAACTAGATGGATAAATAGCAGTAAAAACAATTTGAATATTGTGTTTGTAACACACGAAGGCGATATTGTAAACACATGGAATTCTATTACACAATGGAATAATTCAAATAATAGTATGTCAGTTTTAGATGGCCAAGTTCCATATGGAGTAGGACCTGGGAATCATGATATGGATTCTGTTTTAAGTAGAAATACTACTTTTTATAACACATATTTCCCTGTTTCAAGATTTAATAATTCTGCATGGTGGGGGGGAAATTTTAGCAGAAATGATAATAATTATCAATTATTTTCAGCTGGTGGTCAAGATTTTATAATAATTCATTTAGAGGCATGCCCAAGAACCCAGACTATAACTTGGGCAAATGAAACTCTACAAAAATATTCTAATAGGACTGCAATAATTACAACACATGGTTATATAAATACATCTGCGGATAGAAATGTTGGTACTTGTGGTTCAACTCAATACATATGGGATCAATTAATATACCCAAATCTTAATGTATTCCTAGTTCTGAATGGCCATACTCATGGAGAAGCAAGGAGAACAGACAACAACATTGCAGGAAAACCTGTCCATCAATTGTTAGCAGATTATCAAGATTATACCCCCTATAGAGGAAACGGTTTTTTGAGGATAATGAAGTTTGTTCCTGCAGAAAAGAAGATTTATGTTAAGACTTATTCGCCTTATTTGACTCAAGCTACGTGTACGGGAGCTAATCAAACATGGAGAAGCGATGGGTGTTACGAGAATGATACAAATAGTGAATTTACTCTTGATTATTCCCCTTTTAATCAAATAGGTCAACATTTGAATGTTGCAAGTAACACCAATGCAACATTTTTATGGAAAGATTTAAAAACTTACACTACTTTTGAGTGGTATACAGAAGTTGTGGATAGTGGTGGGGCAAAAACCTTAAGTTACCCTCCACCTTGGAATTTTACAACTGGAGCAAGTTAGAAGGAAAATGAGCTTAGAAACTAAACTTAATGGTTTTAAAAAAATCAAAAAAAGTCTAATAAATTTAGCTTATGCTGGAGTGATTGGACTGGCTTTAGCTGGAGGAGTGAAAGAAGCGAGTGCATATAGTGGAGGTATAGGCGAGCCGAATGACCCATATAGAATTGTAACACCACAAGACCTCAATGACATCGGCAACCACGAGGAAGATTGGGATAAGCATTTTATCCTCGTCAACGATGTCAACCTAGCAGAATATACCTGTACACAGTTTAAGGTTATTGGAAAGTGGTTAGATTGGTATAATGTCTCCGATAACAAGCCCTTTATCGGCATTTTTGACGGCAACAACCACAAAATCTGGAATTTTACCTGGAGCTCTATCGACCAATATGGTATTGGGTTGTTCGGATATCTCGGCAAAGGCGGACAGATAAAAAACCTTGGGATGGAAAATGTTGATGTTAATGCTATGGGAAAGCTTGATGTTGGAGGGCTGGTGGGAAACAACGAGGGGGGTATGATAACCAATTGCTATGTAACAGGTACTGTTTCTGGTCACAGCTGCGTTGGTGGTCTAGTGGGAGCCAATAATTTGTTCACTGGTACGATAATCAACTGTTATTTCAGAGGTAGCGTTTCAACAGACGGGCTGGCTGGAGGATTAGTGGGAGCTAATTGGAATGCTGTGATAGACAAGTGTTTTTCCTCTGGCACGGTCGCGGGAGCAGAGGCTGTCGGGGGCCTAGTGGGCGATACTGATGGAGGCTCCATAACGAATTGTTATTCTACAAGCAGGGTTTCGGGAATCGAGTCTGTTGGTGGACTGTTAGGGGTAGCCGCTGGACACGGGGCTATAATAAACGAATGCTATTCTACGGGCAGTGTTGATGCGGAAGAATGGTTTGGCGGCCTGGTAGGATATGTGTTTGATAGCACGGTCAATTCTTCATTCTGGGATATTGAAACCTCTAGCCAGTTAACAAGTGCCGGTGGGGAACCAAAAACTACAGCTGAAATGAAAACAATTGACACATTTATAGACGTGGGATGGGATTTTGTTGAAACTTGGGGTATCGGCGAACACCAAACATATCCATATCTTAAATTTGCCCCAGCTGGAGACTTGAATCATGATAAAAAAGTTGATTTTGTTGACCTCTCTATTTTAGCTTCGCATTGGTTAGAAGGTGTTGAATAGTTCCTTAAAACTTAAAAGAAAAATAAAAAAACTTCACAATAAAACAACAAAAAAATAAAAATGCAAAACGAAACAACTTTTTTAGTTAATTTAACAGACAATTCCACTTATGAAGGGAATTGTTTAGCTTGTGATATTTCTAATAATTGTAATTTTTCAGAATCGAACTATACCTTTAATATAGACACTTTTTATAATGCTCCTCCTCAAATTATTTTACAATATCCTAAACCTTCTGGAGTTCAAAATATAGAAAGAAATGTAACCTTAAATGTCACAGTAATTGACCCAGAAGGCACAAGCATGAATGTTACATTTTATGGCAGAGAAAAAAATAATACAAATTTTACTATAATTGTGTTGCCTGATACACAACATTACTCTCGTATTTATCCTATTATATTTGACAATCAAACATTATGGATTAATTCTAGCAAAAATGATTTGAATATAGTCTTTATAACTCACGAAGGAGATATAGTAGATAATCAAACCATAATAACTCAATGGCAAAATGCAAATCATAGTATGTCTATTCTTGATGGCCGAGTTTCATATGGATTAGGACCAGGAAATCATGATATGTGGCCTAGGTCAGGAGGAGGAAATACAACAAACTATAACACATATTTTCCTGTTTATAGATTCATTTCAAGGTCAGAATGGGGTGGAAATTTTGATAGGAACGATAATAATTATCAACTCTTTTCGGCTGGTGGACAGGATTTTATTATTATCCATATTGAATTTGACGCAAATGGGACAAATACTGCTACTAGAAATCCAGTTTATACATGGGTTAATAACACTTTAGAAACCTATTGGAATCGAAGTGCTATAATTACAACACATGATTATTTGAATACTACTGGTTCTCGAACATCTTTTGGTGGAGATTTGTGGGATCATGTTATAACCACACACCCTAATGTTTTTTTGGTGTTAGCGGGGCATAATCATGGCGAATGGAACAGGAGTGATAACAATTTAGCTGGAAAACCTGTAATTCAATTATTAGCAGATTATCAGGATTATAGCCCATACGGAGGAAATGGATTCTTAAGAATAATGAAGTTTGTACCATACGAGTGGAAGATTGAAGTAAAGACTTATTCTCCATATTTAAATCAATATGAAACAGATACAAATAGTCAATTTAATTTGGTAGATTATAGTCGTTATTTGGGTCGGGTCCTAAATGTCGCGAGCAACACAAATGCGACATTTAACTGGACTAATCTAAAATCAAGCACAACTTATGAATGGTTTATAGAGGTGGTAGACGGCGACGGAGTTAAAGCCACCAGTAATGTATGGAATTTTACTACAGGAAGTAGTTAAGGAGGAAGATGGTTAGATTATACAAGACGCTTGAGAATATTGTGAAGAAATATGTAGCTAAGCCTTTAGTTGTTGGAGGATTAGTTGGAGTTTTAGGTTTTGGAAATCTGGTTTATGGGAATGAATATAATAATGAAATTTTAGTGAATACTTATACAGAAAATTACCAGGGCATGTCAGATATTGCAATGGACGAAAAAGGGAATGTCATCATAACTTGGGAGAGTTTATATCAAGATGGATCTTTGTTAGGGGTTTATGCTCAAAGGTTCAACAAAGAAATGAAAACAGATGAACAATTAGGTGAAGAGATTCAGGTTAATTCTTACACAGAAAATCATCAACATAAGCCCAAAATAGCAATAGACAAAGAAGGAAATTTCGTTATTACTTGGGAAAGCCAAGCGGATTGGAGGATACATGCTCAAAGATTTAATAAAGATGGAACGCCGATTGAAAACGAATTTAGAGTGAGTCCTACTGAAAGTGAGCAAAGACATCCGCGCATTGCTATGGATGGACAAGGTAATTTCCTTGTAGCTCTTCGATACGGACAATACGGACCTGCTTACGCTCAAAGATTTGATAGAAATGGAGACAAAAGAGGAGAGGAATTTGGGATTGATGGATATGAAAGTAGAATCGCAATGGACCCTAACGGAAATTTTATAACAACCGGCGCTGGTGATGGAGCACTTTATGCACAGAGGTATGATAGAAATGGTAATACACTCGGTGACTCTTTGTTAGTTAGTCTTTCAAAAGCAGATGGTTCAGATCCAGAAATAGGCGATTCTAGTGTAGCTCTAAACGATAATGAATTTATAGTTACATGGAAAGATTATGGTGGAGTTTATGCTCGAAGATTTGATAAAGATGGGAGTGAAATAGGCGAAGAGTTTCAAGTTAATACTTGTACAGAAGAAGATCAGATCCTGCCGGATGTGGCAATGGATAAAGAAGGTAAATTTGTTATAACTTGGACAAGTTGGAACGGATCTGCTGCAGAAATCTATGCTCAACGCTTTGACAAAGATAGAAACAAAATAGGAAAAGAGTTTAGAGTTAATAATTATTCTCTCGAAGCCATACACCCCCCATTAATAGAAGGCTATCCGGGAAATTCAAGCATAGTAATGAACTATTATAATAGTGATTTTATCATTAGTTGGGAAGGTGCCGGAAAAGAAGATGATTATGGAATTTACGCCAAAAAATTCTCCTTTTATAACCCAGCAGACCTCGATAAAGATGGGTATGTTAATTTTAAAGATTTTGCCAAGTTCGCAAATGACTGGCAAAAAACAAGAGAAGGACAAGATTTAGAAGAAGGTGAATATTTAATTGGAGACATTAATAAATACGGTAAAGTAGATTATAGTGATTTAGAAAGATTAATAAATAATTGGTTAGCTTATTATCCTTAGAATAATGGAAAAATTTAAAACTGAACATAACTTAAGATTATGATTTAAAATGTTAAAGAGAGCAGGTTACAAAACTAGAAGTTTGTTCTTAGAAACTTTTACTCAAGAACTTATTCTAAATTCTAAACCAAGGGTTGAAGCATTCATAGGAGAAAAAATAATTGAAGAACCAAAAGGAGTTATAGGATTTTTACCTTCAATTATAACAAAGCCGCTTGAAAAAACTGGTGGAGGAGGAATAGGAAAAGCAGAAGGACCGTCAATATCAGGAGCCGGTGGCGGAGGAATTGGTGGCGGAGAAAGTGGACAGGGCGGCGGAGCAGGAGCCGGTGGTGGGTTGATTGGCGGTGGCAGCAGATTTTCTGGAGCAGCTGCAACCAGCGGGTTCGGAGGCGGACAAGCCACACAAGCAGGAGCAGGCGGTGGGCCATCAGGCGAGCCCATTGCAGGAGCAAAAGAAATTGAAAAACCAGCCGGAGGAATAAACCTTTATCCTTCTATATTAACTACAGGACTATCTGCATTCACAGCAGAGATATCCTCAGAACAAAAAACCGGAGCAGATGGGCAAATAATATCTAAAGAAACAAGCCCAGAACTAGTAATTCTTAAACAAAAACTTACAGAAAGAGGGCCAATAAAGCCATATATTATTCCACTTTCAGAAGAATCCCAGAAAATCCAAGCAAAATTTACTGCACCGAACGTAACTTCGCCTAAATTTCCATCTGCGCTTCCTTCCACGCTTCCATCTTATCTTCCTATAGGAGAAATTAATTTAGGAAAACTTAATGTGTTTTTGAAAGATAAGGCAATTACAACAATAGAATGCCCTGGGCCAGAGAGATTTGTAACTATCAAGAAAGCAGGGCAAATAAATTTAACAAAAATAACTCTTTCGCAAAAAGAGATAAATGATATAGTAGCAGATTTTTCAGAAAAAACAAGAATTCCGATAATAGGTGGAATATTTAAAGCGTCTATTGGAGAATTGACAATTATGGCGGTTATTTCAGAATTTGTTGGAAGCAGATTTATAATTTACAAAGCAAGTCCTTACGGTTTACTAGACCCAACCGAACAACTCAGGCAAGCACAATTACAAGCACAATTTCAGCGCAACAAAAATTTTAAAATACCTAATCAATAAAAATATAATCTTAACATAAAAAGAGAAGGGAGGGCCATGCATGTTTTTTCCTCCCCCTTGTCCTCTTTTACTCTTTTCTCACGAATTTGTCTTTTTAAATCATTTCTATATTGCAAAACATATATCAGGAAGTTTTATATTACTAAGGTTATGTTGCTAACTTTACTTTCCTAAACTCTATATATCAAAAATTGATTTTATAAAATAGATAATTGGAAATAGATAGTATGTGAATTTTCAATTAGATACATGAGTTTGTTAATTGTTAATATGAATATATAAAGAGTTTTGGATTAAGGAAATTATCTTAACTTCCTCACATAAATTAAGAAGGTAATAAATTATTAAAAATTTTATGTTAATAAATCCTATAATAGAGTTTTACAATATTTTCACAATAACTTTTCTTTCGCGAGGCCCGTCAAATTCAGCCAATGCAATATTCTGCCATTTTCCTAATTGAAGTTTTCCTTGTTCAATCGGAATCATCTGCGAAGGCCCAATAATGCTTGCTTTAATATGAGCATCTGCATTATTATCAACAGCATCATGTTTCCAAATTCCAGAAGGAATTTGTTTTTTTAAAAAAGCGAGAATATCTTCGCAAACAGCTTTGTCATAATTCTCATTCACAAGTACAGCGCAGCTTGCATGCGGAACATAAACTAAACAAGCTTTGCTTTTTTCATTTGTTTCTTTATCTACAATTTTCTCTATCTCATGCGTTATATCTACAATCTCTTCTCTCTTTGTGCTTTTTATTGTAAATTCCATAAATAAGAAAATAGAAGAAGATTTAAATAATTAACTAAGTTTGATTTTTTAATAAACATCTAAAATGAACATAAAAGACGAAATTGAACTAATAAGCAAGATTAAAAATGCAGTTTATAACAAAAGAGGAAAACTTTTAAATGTTTATATTAGCGGTAGCCATCTATATGGATGGGAAAGTAAAGATAGTGATGTAGACATTAGAGGAGGCTTTATTTTGGATAAAGAGTGTTTTTTAGGTTTGGGAAAATCTCCTGAAACTTTAGAACTTAAAGGAACTGAGAATCAAGATATTGTTCTTTTTGAAGTAAAAAAATTAATTGAATTGGCATTAAAAGGAAATTGTAATATTCTCGAAGAAATAAACGCTCCCCAGCTTTACAAAACCGCAGATTTTTTAAAATTGAAACAATTAATCAATAACGCTTTCGGCAAAAAAGGAATTTATAATTCTTATAAAGGGCTGGCTGAATTTAACTATAAAAAGTTTATATTGCATGGAAGAAACACTATCAAAAAATATCTTTATGTTTTTAGAGGCTTAATGGCGGGAATTTACTGCTTACAAACAGGAATGATAGAACCAAATATCACTAAACTAAATAAAAAATTTAAAATAAAAGAAGTTGACAAATTAGTTGAAATAAAAAAGAAGGGTTTAGAAAATGAGCCGTTAAGAGAGATAGAAGAAGGGATATTGGACAAAGAAATTAAAGAATTATTTGATAAAATAGATGAATCGTATATTAAATCTAAACTTCCCGAGGGGCCAACAGAAGAAGAAATAGAAGAGCTAAATAAATTTTTAATTAATTTAAAGAAATAAATATAAGAGAAAGCGCAATATAAATAATTTTACAAAAATTTATAAACACGATTATTGTCGTACTCCTATGTGGGTCTTAAAATTAAAAACCTCTGCAGAAAATCAGTTTTTAGGCAGCTTTGCATTTAAGCATAAAATCTCTATGACGGGGTATCCTCTTTCGTATTGGAAAGATAAAAAAAATATTTATTTAGTTACTGCTGGAATACTCTTTGGAGAAGAGAAAAATAAAAAAGAGTTTGTTTCAGAGCTAAAAAAACAAAAGGAATTGATTAATTTAGAGTTTAACAATGATTTTGCTATTGCAATAACCAAACAGCCTTTGTTTAGGGAGCCTATTTATAACCCCCAAATAATCAGAATAGAACCAGATATAATAAACAAAGAAGGTTACCATATATGGACTCTTGCAAGCTTTGATAAAGAAATCCTTTCAAAAGTCTTGGAGATTGGAGAAAAAAAACTTAATGCAGAAGTATTAAAATTTAAGCAAGAAAAAATATTAAACATAAACTTCACAAAGCTTTTTCCAGAACTGACTATAAACCAAAAAAAAGCCCTAGAAACTGCAATAAACAATGGATATTACAATTACCCTAAAAAAATAAAAATGGAAAAACTAGCCAAGATTATGGGAATTTCTTATTCAACATTTCAAGCTCATTTAAAAAAAGCAGAAGGAAAAATCCTTCCAAATATTTACAAGCAGCTTTAATTCAAAATTCTAATTCTTTTTACACATAGGACACGACAATTGTCGCTATTAAAATTATATAGTGTTACAACTCTAAAATGATAATTATGGCTGGTTTAAAATGGCGGCAAACCAAATTTTAGAGCTCAAAGGAATATTAGAAAGAGCCGGGCTCATAAATAAAAATCCGCAAACATTTGAAAGGAGATATAGAGAGAGCACCCAAAATCCAGAGGTTAGAAGATTTTTGGAGTTAGAAACCCCAAAAGTTTCAGATTTAACTGAAACATTGCAAATAGAAAACAAAGGAAGATTATATGCAATCAGATTTGATTTAAACTTAGGAGTTAATAACCATAAAAAGCAAGTATGTGCTGGATTAATATTAAGAAGAATTTTACAAGGAAGATTAAGTGGAAAGAAAGATACACTAATAGATGGGGGGAATTATAATTCTGCAAGTGCATTAAAGTATTATACTCAAATGCTTGGATTAAAAGGAGTGTATATAATGTCTAGGTTATTTTTACAGAGGCGAGATATAATTGATTCGTTAGAATCAGATAATTTTAAAATTGAAATTGCTCCTGAAAACAAAAGCAAATCTCTGGAAATAGAATTTTATGATTATCTTTATAGAAGGATGAAAGACCCATCATTTAGCCAGAATAAAGTTTGTTTATGGCATGCTAAACACAGCGGAAAAGCTATGTATCCTTTTGGTATAGAAATAGCAGAATCACTGAAAGTTGCTCCAGACTGCATTATCTCTTGCTTAGGCGCAGGCTCGACTTTAGAAGGAACACAAATTGCAATACAAGATTATTGTTTAGAAAAAAAACTAGAAAAACCAGAAATTTTAATTGCAGAGCATGAGTTATCTCCTTTATTTGCAAAACTTTTTAATTTTAGCCAAGCTCAATTGCCTGCCTGGCTAATTGAAGAGTTTAAGGATAAAATAAAGCCAGAGGAATATCTAGAGGTCAATGGCTTGCCGCATATAGTAATCGGCCCGCACTACCAAGAAATAAATCCCCTTCTTTCAAGAACAGCATTAAGCAGAATTGATAAAGTAATTAAGTATTCTGAAAGTGATTGGATGATTACACGGGCATATTTAGAGGCAAAGGGGATTTATATTGGAAATTCATCTGCTGCCAATATTGCAGCATCTTTAGAGCTAGCAAATCAGGGAAAAAAGGTTTTAACAGTCATCTTTGAACCATTCAGATGGTTTTATAAAAAATAAAAGAATAATTATTTAAATCTTCTTTTCTATCCCTTTTTATGCCAGTCAAAAAAATCAACCTTGTCTGCAAAGCGCGCATAGATGGCTACCGCAAAATATCAGAAAAAGCTCTTGCCATGGCAAAAAACACAATTGCAGAAGGAAAAGAAAAAGAAGCTAAAGAAATTATCGAGATGGCAGAATGCTATTTGTCAGATGCAATACACTTTGAAAAACAAGGACACTTTGTTAATTCGTTTGCCTGCCTTAATTATGCACATGGATGGCTTGACTGCGGCGCGCGCCTAGGAATATTTAACGTTAAAGACAGCAAGTTATTTGCTGCTTAATTTTTCATTCTATAAAAATCTTTTAAAGCAGGAACAAAAAAACCATCAAGAATTACATCTATCATTTTTTCACTTAACATCCCCCCACCAGACTCATCACTTAAATATTGAGAAGTTTCTACAGTAACTTTTTTTGAACCATCATTTTTAATGGACATTTCCAGTGTTAATTTAAGTTTTTTA
>Ga0315276_10000470_pt1 | contig 34857 bp, 28 predicted proteins | sample YL17G05_0_MG_FD_204542 | JGI IMG/M metagenome (GOLD analysis project Ga0315276, IMG submission 204542) | Sediment microbial communities from Yellowstone Lake, YNP, Wyoming, USA - YL17G05_0 | ecosystem: Environmental > Aquatic > Freshwater > Lake > Sediment | place: USA: Wyoming | collected...
GCGGGTGCATGCTTGGTCGTTCAGCCATTTTCCGGATCCGCAACACGGAGAATGGTTCGGCTACCTGCACCGCGATGGTTCCGTTTCATCACCGCTGAAGGGATCAATGTGGAAGGGGCCATTTCACTTACCGAGGGCGTTGCTTTACAGCTGGAAGGTTTTCGATGAGATGAGGTTATCGCCGTCTCGAGAGAGGGGAGCAGGCGGCCCATGAGAGCGAGGGGGGCTCTGACCCTGCGGATGGATTTCCCGTAATCCGCCTTCCTGTACGGTTGCCCCTTTGTAGGGAGCAACAGAGGAGCGCGCTATTTGAGCTTGGGGAGATTCTTGGTCATGCGGGCCATGATGCCCCCCGATTTCTTCTTCGGGTCCACTTTCCGAAGCGGTTCGTCCCCCGTGCGCTTGTTAAACCAGACCTGCTGCCCGATCGCCAGCAGGTTGAAGACGAAGTAGTAGAGGTTGAGTCCGGAGGGGAGACTGTTGAACATGAGGGTCATCAGGATGGGCATCATCCAGACCATCGCCTTCTGCCGCGGATCGGTGACGGTCATTTTCTGTTGCAGGAACATCGTCACTCCCATAGCGAGGGCCAGTCCGCTCACCGCCGTGATGCCGAAGAACGGGATGGTGAAGGGGAGATCAACGACCGTGTCGGGGATGGAAAGATCCTGGATCCAGAACATGAAGCCCGCCTGCCGGAGCCCGATGGACGACCGGAAGACCGCGTAGAGCGCGAACAGGATCGGCATCTGCAATAACAGAGGCAGACAGCCCGCCGCCGGATTGATCCCGTACTCCTTGTACAGGTTCATGATCAGCTGGTTCTGTTTGGTCGGGTCGTCCTTGTGCTTCTCCCGGATTTCGTTCATCAACGGCGTGATCGCCTGCATCCGCTTCATCGACTTCATGCTGGTGCGCGTCAGCGGCTGCAGCGCGATCTTGATGATGATCGAGAACACGATGATCACCCAACCGTAGTTCGGGATGAACATGTGCAGGAACTGAAAGAGGGGAATCATGACATATTCGGATATCGGGCGGATGATCCAGGCAGATCCGAGGCTCATGATCTGCTCCAGGCCGCGGCCGAATCCCTTCACGATGTCAAAATCGAGGGGACCGAGAAACACGGTGATTTTCGCCGTCTCATTTCCGGTCTTTAGGGGCATCTTCAGGGCCAGCGTGTAGGTCTCCTTGGCTCCGTTATTGGAGGTGACGGTGTGGATCCCCTCCAGATACGCCCCCTGACACAATCCCTTCTCGGGCAGGAGTGCGACAGCGAAGTACTTGTTGCGGGCGGCCACCCAGTCGGTCGCCCCGTTGATGTCCCGCTTCACCGGCTCTCCGACTTTCGTGGCGTCCACCTCGAGCAGTTCGCCGCCTGAGTAGGCATATCCCATCGCAAAGCTTGACTCATCCACGCTGTTGTGCTCCGCGTACCGGAGCCCGTTCTCCCACACCACCTGGTACTCGTAGTTCGAGATCACGCTTCCCATCCCCACGAACCGGAACTCCGTTTCGAAGGCATACGTGCCGTTGGTGAACGTCAGGCGCTTCAGAAGCCGCCGGCCTTCCCCCACAGGAAGGACGAGATCGATCGAGACCGACTGATCCCCCGTCAGCGTATGGACGGTCCATCCTGCCTCATGGACCTCGAAGTACAGGTTCCGCGTGTTGATCAGCTTGCCGTCGGTCGAGGTGAACAGCAGGCTCAGGTCCCCCCCCTTGTCGAATTCCACCAGCTGCACCGGCTGTTTGTCCCAACTCTTGTAGTCGTGCAGCTCCCATTTCCGGACGAGCCCCCCTCTGCTGGTGATCTCCGCGGTGTAGCGATCCGTTCTGACCACGAGGATCTTCTCTTCGCCCGTGCCGCGTGAGGAGAAGTAGGTTCCGAGCTGGGCTTCCGGCGTCCGCGCGGCCGTATCCTGGAGGGCAATCGCCCGCTCCGATTTAAGCGTGTCCCGGTGCATCATCTGCACCTGGCGTATGCTGTCCGCCGTGGCGGCAGCATGCGGGGTGGGAGGAGGGGGCGCCTGCAGCCACATCCAGACAATCAGGACGAGGCCGATCAGAACGAAGCCGACGACAGTATTTTTGTCCATGGAAAACCTGCTCTTCCGGAATGTGCCGGTGGGCACTGAATCCTCAGGCCGGATCGTATCCGCCCGGGTGAAATGGATGGCAGCGCCCGATGCGCTTGAGCGCACGCCAGGAACCGCTCAGGATGCCGTACTTTTCCAACGCGTCAATGGCATATTGAGAGCATGTGGGACTAAACCTGCAGGTGTTCGGCGGAAGCAGTGGAGAAATGAGGAACTGGTATCCCCGCACGAGGAGAACCACGGCTTGCTTCATCCGGCCCTCCCAGTGATTCTTCCGGCACAGTCACGGAGGAGCATTGCCATGTCGACGCGCACCGCCTTCAACGCGAGCCGCTCCACCGGCACTCCCTGTCTCCCTTTGAAGACGAAAAGGAGGGAGAGCCTCCCTTCGCGCGCGCGCTCACGCAGGGCATCACCCTCCGCGTCGAATGCGGCGCGCATCAACCGGCGGATTCTGTTTCGTTTCACCGCGTTGTATGTCCTGCTTGAAACGGAAAAGCCGGCACGCAGCGGCGTTCCGGCTCCACGCTCCATATGGAAGAAACATCGCAACAGCTGGCCGTCAACCCTCGTCCCCCTCTCATACAACGAGGAATACGCCCCACGGCCCCGCAGCGTCTCCTTCTTCTTCACCTACCGTTCGTCGCTGACCGTCAGTTTCTTGCGACCACGCGCACGTCGGCGCGACAAAACTTTCCTGCCGTTCTTTGTCGCCATCCGGGCGCGAAAGCCGTGGGTGTTCTTGCGCTTGCGGTTGTGGGGCTGAAAGGTGATGCTCATCGACCGGCGCTCCCTACGTTGTTCAACGTGCCCCGCGGACTGATATACCCCACGGGACCATCTGTTCCAAAGAGGTCATCAAGTTATAAAAAATATGCCACAGATACAAGAAAGCACCATCAAAAAAGAAATAATCCGCTTGCGTCCACCTGTCGATTGTTGTATAATTCGTATGGTTTAGGGCACGTTTGCCGTGTTGACAACCTGTTGATAATTCTTTTCCCTCTTCGGGTTCCTGCCGGATGTCAACATCATGCCCGCTATCATCGTCCTCCGGCTGTTCACAACCAGGATAATTTCCGGTATTACCTGATAATCAAAGCGCTTTTGTCTTTGGCAGATTTGTTGATAACATATTGATACCATCCGCAGAATGCGCCGCTCATCAACATGTGTACAATTTTGTTGATAACCTCAAACTGTGTGTGGATAACTTGCTAAGGCTTGGTTTCTCCCATGGATGCAGGTTCTCAGCTTCTTCTTAACCCTTCCGAGGAAGAACAGGCCCACGATGTGTGGACCGCCTGCCTCGAACAGATACGGGAAAGCGTCAACACCCAGAGCTTCAAGACATGGTTCGAACCGATGGTGCCCCTCCACCTGCGTGGCGGCCGGCTCACCGTACAGGTTCCAAGCCAGTTCTTCTACGATTGGCTCGAGGAGCACTACTACGGGATCATCAGCACCACCATCGAGAAGGTCCTGGGGAAGGATGCCCATCTTGAATATGCGGTCCGCACCGATGAGCCCCAGGTGGAGGTCGACTACCAGATCACTCCGCAACCGGCGCAACGCCCGGAACGGCGTTCCTTCCCCCCGCAACCGTCATCATTCACCCTTTCCTCACCTCCGGCATCTTCCCGAGGACGGACAGAACCGGCCTCGGGGACGTTCCAGTCATTCCTGAACTCCCGCTACACATTCGAAAATTTCATCAAGGGGGACAGTAACCAACTGGCACGCGCCGCCGCTTCCGCCGTGGCAAACAATCCCGGGGGGACGTCGTTCAATCCCCTTGTCATCTACGGCGGCACGGGACTCGGAAAGACCCATCTGATCCAGGCGATCGGCAACTATGCGATCGCACACGGCAAGGCGAAACGGGTGATCTATGTGTCGAGTGAGAAATTTACCGTCGAGTTTGTCGAAGCCATCCAGCGCGACACCACCAGCGAGTTCGCAGGCTTCTACCGGAGCATGGACATTCTTATCGTCGACGATATCCAGTTCTTTGCCGGCAAAGAGAGGACGCAGGATCACTTCTTCCACACGTTCAACGAACTCCACCAGCTGGGAAAGCAGATCATCCTCTCCTCCGACCGGCCTCCTAAAGAGCTCAAGGGACTCGATGACAGGCTGCTTTCCCGTTTTCAATGGGGGCTCACCTCGGATATTCAGCCTCCGGACCTCGAAACCCGTATCGCGATCCTTCGGAACAAGAGCGAAAACGACGGCATAGACCTCCCGCAGGATGTGGTCGAATGCATCGCGGCAAACGTCACGTCCAACATCCGCGAACTGGAAGGATGTCTCATCAGCCTGATGGCAAAGGCATCGCTCGAGGGAAGAGATATCACGGTGGATCTTGCGCGGGAGGTACTTAAAGTGGTGGTGGGCGACGTAAAGTCACCGCTGACCATTGAGACAATCCAGCGTACCGTTTGCGAGTATTTCAGCATCCCCGAAGATCTTATCCGCGCCAAGACCCGGAAACAGGAAGTGGTGAGTGCGCGGCAAGTCGCTATGTATCTCGCCAAGGAACTAACAAATTGTTCATTGAAAACCATCGGTCTCCATTTCGGAGGCCGCGATCACAGCACGGTCATCCATGCGTACCAATCGGTGGAGGACCAGATGCGCCTCGATCAAAAATACCAGGCCAACGTAGGCCAGATCAAGCGACGCCTTCAAATGCTCGGTCATGTTTGACCTCCACGTGAACAACATGTCAGCAATCGCGTGCCAAACCTGTGTGATGGTGTGAATCCGCAGTGAACAATGTTCCCTCAGACAGCGATGAGACTTCGCACACGATACATTGTGGACGACATCGCTGGATATCCACGCTCCACCTGGTGATGTATCACATTAACGGCCATGCCCGTTCGCGTCACGGACATCACGTTGGAGTGAACTCTCCTTCTGTTATACACATATCAACACTCCTTATTATTACTCTTCTTTTCTCTTTATAATAAGGGATAAGAAGAGTATTAGAAGCACCCGTGATTGTATGTTTTTTGTTTTTTGCGTAATTTGATGAGGTTTCCCTCTTTCCCAAGGAGAATGCAATGAAATTCACGGCCAATAGCATCGAACTCCAGCGCACATTGAACAAGCTGGGTGGTGTCATTCCCACGAAGTCACCGATGCCGATATTGGAGAATATTCTCTTCGAGTTGACGAGTGATGTTTTGACGATGACGGCAACCGACACCGCTATATCACTGATGGTGTCGCTCCCGGTCAGGGGGGGTGAGGACGGAAAGATAGCCATTCCCGCGAAGCGGCTGATGGATACGATGCGATCGCTTCCGGACACCAGCGCGGTCTTCGTTATTGATACGACAACCAACAAGATCAGAATTACGACTGACAACGGAGAATACGGTCTTACCGGAGAAGGGGCGAAGGAATTTCCGTCCGCTCCGTCGTTCAAAGGAACAGCGGAAATCACGATGGACAGCAACGCATTGCGCGGTATCATTCACAGGACCGCCTTTGCTGTCAGCACCGATGAACTTCGCCCTGCGATGATGGGAGTCCTTCTGCAGTCGAAGGGTGCCGAGTTGCGTGCCGTATCCACCGACGGCCACCGGCTTGTTCGGCTTATTCACAAGCAGACAAAGCCGGTCTCGCTTCAGAAGGACGTCGTCATACCGGCGAAGGCGCTGCTGGTGCTGGGAAAGTCGATCGACGAGGGGGACACAACGATCAGCGTCAGCGAAACACATGTGAAATTTTCATTTCAGCAGTCGTTTCTTGTCTCGCGGCTCATCGACGAGACCTATCCGAATTATGAGACGGTGATTCCGACCGAAAACGATAAGATCATGACGGTAAAGCGCGACGAAATAATATCGTCCATCCGGCGTGTTGCCCTGTACGCAAGCGCAACCACGCATCAGATCCGCTTCGACGTTTCAAAATCCAGTTTGAGGGTTGCCGCCCAGGACATCGATTTCGGCGGTGAAGCAAAGGAGACGATTCCCTGTGCGTACACAGGAGACGCGCTTGAAATCGGGTTCAATTCCGTCTATCTCGTCGATATACTGTCCCACCTGGAGAGTGAACAGGTGTCGTTTCGTTTCAGCACGCCGACCCGAGCCGGTATCGTATCGCCCGTGGGGACTGACGAGAAGGACAACATCATCATGCTCGTCATGCCGGTGCGGCTGAACAACTAGCGGACGCGTCAACACAGAGAAGCGTATCACGATCCCGCCTCCGGCGGGATCGCCGTCTTTCCCCGCACCCTATGATTCTGTCTGGTATCACGCTCAGCAACTTCCGCAACCACACCGCAAGTGCAGCGGAATTCGGTCCGGGGATCAATGCGCTCTTCGGTGATAACGGGCAGGGGAAGACGAACGTTCTCGAGGCGGTCTCCTATCTCAGCCTCACGAAGAGCTTCTACGCCGCGAGCGATGCCGACGTTCTGCAGATCGGCAAGGATGCCTTTGAGGTGCAGGGGAGTATGGTGTCCGATGGGGGCGTGCCTCACGGTGTCCGCGCGGCGTACACCCGCATGCCAGCGGTGAAAACCTTTGCGATCGACGGCGCCGCGCCGCTGACGATGGCGTCGGTCATCGGGAGGTTTCCGGTGGTGATTCTCTCGCCGGAAAACAGTGCGATCACCTTCGGCGGTCCGTCGGAGCGCCGGAAGTTCATCGACATGACGCTCTCGCAGATCAGCAGCGTGTACCTGGACGATCTTCTGGAGTACCGCCGGGTGCTGAAGCAAAGGAACAGAATACTCTCCGACGCGCGGCTTCACGGACACCTCAAGGGGGGACCGGCGGGGGGAACGCCTGTGGGCACAGTGCCGGTGGCAGGACTGATCGAACCGTGGACGGAAGGCCTGATCCGCTACGGCAGCCGCATCGCACACCGACGGCGGATCTTCCTCGAGGAGTTCAGGGCGTATCTGCGGGCGGCCTACCACGATCTGGTGCCCTCGGCGGAGGAGCCGGAAGCGGTCTATCGCTGCAGTTTTGATTCCGGTGACGCGGCGGATCCCGGGGCGATGGGGGAGCGGATGCGGGCGGATCTCGACGCGCGCAAGAGCGAGGAGCTCAAGCGGGGACTGACGCTGGCCGGTCCGCACCGCGACGATCTCACGCTGACGATCAACGGCATCGGCGTGCAGCAGTTCGCCTCCCAGGGACAGCATAAGACCCTGCTGGTCGCGCTGAAGGTGGCGGAGTACATGTATGTCCGCGAAAGGCGGCAGGAGACGCCGTTGTTTCTGCTGGATGATGTGTTCAGCGAGCTGGACGACCGGCGCGCACACAAGATTCTGGGGTTGGCGATGGGTCTCGGGCAGTCGATGATCACCACGACGGACCAATCGGTCTTCGACGGGTCGGTCGGTTGGGGAGAGAACAACAGGAGGTTCACCGTTGAAGGCGGGACGTGCAGGCTCGTCTGACCGGCGATCAGGCCGGCGCCGCGACGGCGCACACGGTGCGCGAGGAAGACCCGTCTCCATCGGGCCGGCGCTGAGCGCATTGGTGCAGGATCTGGGGATCGCACCGACCCTCAGGCAATATGACGTCCTCACCTCTTGGGCTGAAGTGGTGGGGGAGCAGATCGCAAGGGTGACGACGGCGCAGCGCATTGAAAACGGGACTCTTTTTGTGGGAGTCGCCAATGGCGCCTGGCGCAACGAACTGTCCATGAAGCGTCTGGCGATCATGGAAAAACTCAACAGGAAAGCCGGAGCACAGGTCGTGAAAGATATTCGCTTCCGGTAGCAATCACACATAATACAACGGTATGGCAAAAACGAAGGGCGACAAATCAACACCGAAAACAGCCGCAGCTGAAGAACGGGGATATACCGCTGAAGACATCACGGTCCTGAAAGGGCTCGAAGCCGTCCGCAGGCGTCCTGCCATGTACATCGGTGACGTCAGCATGCGTGGCCTGCACCATCTTGTCTATGAGGTGGTGGACAATTCGATCGATGAGGCGCTGGCCGGGTTCGCAAAGAACATCGACGTGACGATCAACAAGGACGGCTCCGTCGCCGTGCTTGACGACGGCCGGGGCATCCCGACCGACATGCACAAGGAAGAAGGACGGTCCGCGCTCGAGGTGGTCATGACGGTGCTGCATGCCGGCGGCAAGTTCGACAAAAACACGTACAAGGTGTCGGGAGGTCTGCACGGCGTCGGAGTTTCTGTGGTGAACGCCCTGAGCGAATGGCTTGAGGTAGAGATCTACCGCGATGGAAAGACCTGGTACCAAAAGTACAAGCGCGGGGAACCGGTGGCCCCGGTGAAGATAGTCGGTAAGGCGGAGAAGGGGGCGACCGGCACCCGGATAGTATTCATGCCGGACGGGCAGATCTTCAAAAACAGGGTCTATAAATTTGACACGCTGGCCGAACGGCTGCGCGAGCTTGCGTTCTTGAACTCAGAAGTGAAGCTGCGTATCGTCGACGTCCGGGTGAAGAGCGAACAGGAGGAGACCTTCCACTTCAAGGGTGGGCTCGTCGAGTTCGTGAAATATATTGACGCGACCCGCCCCTCGATCATGAAGAAGCCCTTCTATGCCCACGGAACGGAAAAGGACGAGAACGGGCGGGCGGTGGAGGTGGAAGCCGCCTTCCAGTACAACGACCAGTACAGCGAGAACATCTTCACGTACGTCAACAACATCAACACGCATGAAGGGGGGACACATCTTGTCGGCTTTCGCACAGCCCTCACGCGCTCGCTGAACACCTACGCGTACAAACAGGGCATTCTGAAGGACGGGGGGATTTCCCTCACCGGCGACGATTTCCGTGAGGGGTTCACAAGCGTGCTCAGCGTGAAGGTACCGGAGCCGCAGTTCGAAGGGCAGACCAAGACGAAACTCGGCAACAGCGAGGTGAAGAGCATCGTCGAATCGGTGATCGGTCCGGCGCTGCAGACGTGGCTCGATGAGAATCCCGGGGACGCAAAAAGGATCCTCGACAAATCCATGCGTGCTGCCGAAGCGCGCGAAGCGGCGCGCAAGGCGCGTGATCTCACACGGAGGAAAAATGCGCTGTCGGGCGGGGGGCTGCCGGGCAAACTGGCCGACTGCTCCATTAACGATCCCGAGCACTGCGAACTCTACCTGGTGGAGGGTGACTCTGCCGGGGGGAGCGCGAAGCAGGGACGCGACCGGCGCTTCCAGGCGATCCTTCCGCTCAAAGGAAAGATCCTGAATGTTGAAAAAGCACGGCTGCACAAGATTCTCGAAAACGAGGAGATCCGGAACATTTTTACCGCTATCGGCGCCGGCGTGGGAGCAGAGTTCAACGTGGAAAAGCTACGGTATGGAAAGATCATCCTCATGTGCGATGCCGACGTCGACGGGTCGCACATCCGGACACTGCTGCTGACACTTCTCTACCGCCACATGAAGGAACTGATCGAGCTCGGTCACGTCTTCATCGCCCAGCCCCCGCTCTTCAAGGTGAAGAAGGGGAAACAGGAACTCTATGCGTACGACGAAGACGAACGGGACGAGATCGTGAAGCGGTTTTCGGCCGACAAGAAGAAGGCCGACGACGACGTCAAGGAGACCGCCCCACCGGAGGAGGGAGCCGTCGTCATCGGCAACAACATCGCGATCTCGCGGTTCAAAGGGCTGGGGGAGATGAACCCCGAGCAGCTCTGGGGTACGACCATGAATCCCGACACGCGGACCATTCTACGGGTGGGCATCGAGAACGCCGCCGACGCCGACCGGACGTTCTCCATTCTCATGGGCGACGAAGTTGAACCGCGGCGTGAATTCATTGAAAAGAACGCGAAGTACGTACGGAACCTCGACATCTGACGCGCAACGCTCTTCACCGTCATCAATTCTGAAAAGGCATGGCAACCGTTAACGAAAAAATTATTCCCGTCGACATTGAAGACGAAATGCGAGGGTCGTACATCGATTATTCGATGTCGGTCATCGTGGCCCGCGCACTGCCGGACGTCCGCGACGGCCTGAAGCCGGTGCACCGGCGCGTCCTCTACGGGATGCAGGATCTCGGCCTCGCAGCCAACCGGCCCTACAAGAAATCCGCCCGCATCGTCGGTGAAGTGCTGGGGAAATACCACCCCCACGGCGACTCCGCCGTCTACGACACGATGGTGCGCATGGCGCAGGACTTCTCGATGCGCTACCCGCTCGTGGACGGGCAGGGCAACTTCGGCTCGGTGGACGGCGATTCCCCCGCGGCCATGCGGTACACCGAGGCCCGCCTCTCCCGCATCGCGGAGGAAATGCTCAAGGACCTTCAGAAAGACACCGTCGATTTCGTCCCGAACTTTGACGACACGCTCAAGGAGCCCTCCGTTCTCCCGGCGATGGTGCCGAACCTCCTGGTTAACGGGACGAGCGGTATCGCTGTCGGCATGGCCACCAACATCCCCCCGCACAACCTGAACGAAGTGATCGACGGGTGCATTGCGTTCATCAAGGATGATTCGCTGGGCGACGAGAAGCTGATGAAGTTCGTGAAAGCGCCGGATTTCCCCACCGGCGGAATCATCTACGGGTACGAGGGGGTGAAAAGCGCGTACACGACGGGGCGCGGGAGGATCGTCGTACGGGCGAAGGCCAGCATCGAGACGGCGAAAAACGACCGGCAGAGCATCGTGGTTACGGAGATCCCGTACCAGGTCAACAAGGCAAATCTCATCGAGAAGATCGCCGACCTGATCAACGAGAAGAAACTGGACGATATCGCAGACATCCGTGACGAATCGGACCGCGACGGTCTCCGTATTGTCATCGATCTGAAACGCGACGCGAACGCCGAGGTGATCCTCAACAACCTGTACAAGCATACGCAGATGCAGGCGACCTTCGGCGTGATCATGCTGGCACTGGTGGACGGCCGGCCGAAGGTGCTGACGCTGAAGGAGATGATGCGTCATTTCATCGACCACCGCAACAAAGTGGTTGTTCGGCGCTCGACGTTTGAACTGGACGAAGCAGAAAAACGGGCGCACATCCTCGAGGGGTATGTCATCGCCCTCGATAACATCGACGCGGTCATCAAGCTGATCAAGGCGTCGAAGGACGTCGATGCCGCGAAGACCGGATTGATGAAGAAATTCAAGCTCTCCGAGCTCCAGGCGAAGGCGATCCTGGATATGCGTCTGCAGCGCCTCACCGGGCTGGAACGCAAGAAGATCGAGGACGAATACAGGGAAACCATCAAGACGATCGAAAGGCTGAAGGCGATCCTGAAGAGCAAGGCCCTCCAGCTCGAGATCATCAAGGAAGAGCTCCTCGAGATCAAAAAGAACTACGGGGACGAGCGCCGCACGGAGATCGTCTACAAGGCGGAAGAGTTCAGCGTCGAGGACATGATCGCCGAGGAACAGGTTGTGATCACGATCAGCCACGGCGGCTTCATCAAGCGCTTCCCGGTCAGCGGCTACCGCAGACAGACGCGGGGTGGGCGCGGGAGCACGGGGGCGACGACGAAAGAGGACGATTTCATCGAACACATGTTCGTGGCGAGCACCCACGATTATATGATGCTCTTCACCGACAGGGGTCGCTGCTACTGGCTCAAAGTGTTCGAGATCCCCGAAGGAGGCCGCGCAACGCGCGGAAAATCAATCGCAAACCTGATATCGAAAGAACAGGATGAGGCGATCGCGTCGTATGTGTCGGTGAAGAACTTCGACGATCCTTTCTTCGTGATGATGGTGACCGAGAAGGGAATGATCAAGAAGACAGCACTGCAGGAGTTCGGGAATCCGCGGCGTACGGGCATCGGCGCGATCGGCTTGGGGAAGAACGACCGGTTGATCGGCGTACGAATGACGGACGGTTCGCAGGACGTGGTGATCGGGACGCGTGAGGGGCTCGCGATCCGGTTCCATGAACAGGAAGTGCGCAGTATGGGCCGCTCCGCGGGGGGGGTCCGCGCAATCCGGCTGGACAAGAAAGATCGTGTCGTGGGCGCGGTGGCGCTGCGGCGCACGGGAACGACGATCCTCGTTGTGACCGAAGGAGGATTTGGAAAACGAAGCGAGACCGAGGAATACCGGGTGAGCCATCGGGGAGGCAAAGGAATCATCACGGTCAAAACGACAGACAAAAACGGCAAAATGGTGTCGATCCGCGAAGTGCTTGACTCCGATGACGTGGTGGTGGTCACCACCGGGGGGATCGTCATCCGTCAGCATGCCTCGGAAATCCGCCTGGCGGGACGGAACACCCAGGGGGTCCGCCTCATCAAGCTCGGTGGAGGGGATGCCGTCTCCGACGTTGCGGCGGTGATGTCGGAAGATCAGGACCCGGGGGGAACCGGCGACAACGGCGGGGGGAAGGAAGGGTCGGAGGGTCTCTTCGACGAAAAAAAAAACCTGAAGCGGACGAAAGAACGGCCTGAGGAAGGGAAAGCAGGGATGGAGGGAGGGCGTGCGGGGACACCGCGGGAAGAGAAGCGCACCGATGGGGCGAAAGAGAAGAAAGCGGATTCAGGAAAAAGAAAGACGCGGGGAAAGAAACCTTCCAGGAAGGTCGCCAAGAAGTCGTCGAAGTCCAGACGGGGCAGGAGGAAGTGAAAGGCGTCGTCGTCCTTAGAGCATCCCGCTCCGTTTGCGGATGATCCACTCGGCCGCGAAGAGAAGAATCAGCAGTCCGAGCACTTCGGGCCGACGCGCCGGCTCGAATGCCACCGTGCGCAGTTCCTCGTGCACCCCAAGCGTGGAGAGCGAGTCGAGCGCCCCGCGCAGCCGGGCCGCTTCGCGTGCGGCGAAGAATCTTCCCCCGGTCCGTGTGGCAAGCTGACGCAGGAGTCCCTCGTTCATCCGGGTGTCCAGGAATTCGAGGTTCAGCCCGCCGACGGTGAATGAACCGGCATCATCCCCCAGCGCGGCTCCCTCCGATGCCGCGTGCGCCGAGAAGTTGTACTCACCCTGTGACAGCCCGTCGATCCCCCCTTGGTAGCGTCCGCTGCCGATTGGCCTCAATTCGGTTTCTGCCGTCTGATCGCCCGACCGTACGGTCACGCGGAGCTGCGCGTTGTCCACGGGCTGTGCGCTTGCGTTGTACACCTGGGCGGCGAATTCGATGCGTTCGCCGCTGGAAAATTCGTCCTTCGTCGTCCTCACCCGCACCCCCTTTCCCGCGTCGCGCGAGGCAAGCCACGTGACCGCCGCCCCGAGGAACGAGGAAAACATCCCTTCTGTCTCCGGGTTTCCCTGAGCCATCAAGCGCCACCGCCAGAGCCCGTAGCCGAGGAGCGCGAGGGTCTTCGTCCCCGCCAGGCTTCTGGTGGCCATGAACGGCTGTGTCAGAAGAACGTTATGAACCCGCGGGAACCCGAGCACCACCGCCCCGTCGCGAGCCCTGTACACCGTCTGCGTCGCGTACACAGGGGGCATCCGCGTCCATGCCGCGATCCCGGTGGCAGGATCGGAGGCGAGCAGTGGATTGGTCCGCTGCGCGGCCTCCGGCACGAACTCCACCTCCTGTTCCATCGGTGAGGGGAAGTCCGCCGTGACAGGGAGCGACGGCGCCATGGCGGCCACCCGTGCGTGGTCGATTCCCTTCCCGCCGATGAACAGGAGGGGCGTGTGCTTCCGTACGACGATGTCGTTCAGGCGCCGGATCGTCACGGCGTCCGTGGAAGAGCTGGGCATGCCAATCGTCACAAGACAGTCGGCGGAATCAGCGTCGGCTTCTGTCAGCGTCCCCTCATAGAAGCCTGAGGCCGCCTTCTGGGTCCGGGTGACGACAGTAAAGTTCTTCTCTTCGCTGAGCGTCTGACGAATCACCGCGAGGTCAGCCCCCGGCCCCGACGCCACGATAAGGATCCGCAGCTTACTCTTGAGGACCCTGACCATGAACTCCCGGTGGTTATTCGCACCGGTGAGCTCACCTGCGATGGGGGAGACCCTGACCGAATACCGCCGGGTTCCCTCCGCGCCGGGCGTGTAGGCGAGCGTCACAGAGGTTTCCGCCGTCCCGGCCGGCAAAACCACCGGCTTCCTGTCGAGCACCCGCGGGCCCTCCTGGAGTGTCACCTCGACACGTTCTCCTGACAGCCCGCTGCTTTTGATGGAGACATCCACGGGAACGGCGGATCCCGCGTACACGATATCGTTTGCCGCGACACGGGAGACAAGAACATCCTTCTGTTCGGAGGTATCACCGATGCCGACGGTGAAGATCGGAATCCCGGATCTTCCCGCTTCGTGCACAGGGTTCTCGCCGATAGTAAACGTGCCGTCGGTCAGAAAGAGAGCCGCGCGGACGTTGGACGATTCCCGTTCCTGCGCCAGACCACGCAGCGCCGCCGCGATATCGGTGACCTCCTCGTTGAACGGGAGTGTATCCGGGGGCAGAGATGAGAACGGGGAGGAGACGGCACCAAAGGTGGCATAGAGGGGGAGCACACCGCGCGGCATGACGGAAGGGATTTCCTTGCGGAGGAGGTTCCGCATGATCCCGGCCCGATCGCCCGAACGGTCGGTGATCGTCATGCTCTGGCTGTTGTCCGCCAGCACCGCGATCACGGGGGGATGGCGGGTGACAAAGGCCAGACGGAGGAGCGGTTCGCAGAACAACGTCAGCAGAAGAGCAAGTGCGGCACCGCGGAGGGTGCTGAGCAGGAAGCGGCGCCCCGGGGGGACGGCCGGGAGCGTAAAGCGGTAGAAGACGAACGAGAGAAGGGCCGCCCCGAATACCAGAATGATGACAAACACCGCGGGGGCGGCGAACGAGATATCGATCGAGGGGATGCCGGGGTTCACACGATCCGCTACGATGCTTCCTTAAGCAAACGGTCCACGATTTCGATGGCCGTGACCCCGTCCGCTTCGGCGTTGAAATTCGGCACGATCCGGTGACGGAGCGTGGGGCCGGCGACGGCGCGGACATCTGCAATGTCCGGCGTGTGCCTCCCCCCAAGCAGCGCGCGCGTCTTGGCGCCGAGGATCAGGTTTTGCGATGCGCGCGGTCCCGCTCCCCAGCTCAGCCAGTCGCGTATGAACGACGGTGCCCGCTCCGATTTCGGCCTGGTCATGGTGGCCAGGCGGACGGCGTACTCAATGACGTTGTCCGCGACTGGGACGCGCCGCACCAGGTCCTGAAAATGGACAATGGCGGCGCCGGTCAGAACTCTGCGGACCGAGGGAACAAACTGGCCGGTGGTCGTTCTGACGATCTGCATCTCCTCGTCGTGAGATGGATATTCGAGCCAGAGGTTAAACATGAAACGGTCCAGCTGCGCTTCCGGCAGCGGGTACGTCCCTTCCTGCTCGATCGGATTCTGTGTGGCGAGGACGAAGAAGGGCTCCTGCAGCGTGTGGGTCTGTCCGGCGGCAGTGACCCGGTGTTCCTGCATAGCTTCAAGCAGGGCCGCCTGTGTTTTTGGAGGCGTGCGGTTAATTTCGTCTGCCAGAACGATGTTCGCGAAGACAGGCCCGCGAATGAATTTGAACGATTTGGTCCCGGTGCTGACGTTCTCCTCGATGATTTCCGTGCCGGTGATGTCGCTCGGCATCAGATCGGGGGTGAACTGAATCCGATTGAAGCTCAGGTCAAGCACCTCGGCCAGGGTCTTGATCAGAAGTGTCTTAGCAAGTCCCGGGACCCCCACGAGAAGACAGTGTCCGCGCGCCAGGAGAGCCATCAACAGCTGCTCGACGATGGTGTCCTGTCCGACGATCACCTTGCCGATCTCCACACGGAGAGAATGGTAAGAGTTGGTCAGCTCCCGTGCCGCATCGACATCGCCTGCTGCTTCCTTCGTGGTCATTGCTGCAACCGTGCCTGCCAGTAGATATTGCTCTTGAGATCCTCGATCCAGGCCTGGTAGTCCTTTGAGCGCTTGAGGTTGAGAGCGATCGCCTCGATTTTCTGATAGTCGGTCTCCAGCGACATCACATGGGCGGGGGTGCGTTTGCGGACCCGGAAGATGTGGTATTTATACGAGCTTCCTTCGGGGACTTTCACGGGGTCGCTGATCGATCCCTCCTTCAATTCTGCGATGGCGGGATAGATATCCTTGTTGATCTGGTCGATCTCCACGGTCCCGAGGTTGCCTCCGATCATATTCTCTTTCCCCTCGGAATATTTCCGGGCGAGTTCTGCGAAGCCCTCACCGGCCAGGGCGCGGGTGCGGAGGGAACCGAGCAGCTTTACCATTGCCTCGTCGCTCTCCTTCGTCCGCTGGATGCGCAGAAGGATATGCCGCGCGCGCACGGCATCGCCGCGGCGTTCCACGAGCTGGATGATATGGAGGCCGAACTCGGTCTCGACGATATCGGAGATCTGTCCCTCCGTGAGGGCGAACACCGCGGATTCGAATTCCTTCACGAACTGGCCGCGGCGCACGAGTCCGAGATCCCCCCCCTGGGGGGCTGAACCGGGGTCCTGCGAGTAGCGTTTGGCGAGAGAGCCGAAATCAGCGCCGCCCCTGGCGCTGTCGAGAATGGCCAGGAGGGTCGCACGGGTTGCCGCCTTGGCATCGTCGCTGAATTTCGGTGCCATGGCGATATCGGAAAGATCCAGTTCCTCGGGGACCCGCGGAAGGCTGTCTTTGAACGTATGGAAAAATTCCTCCACCTCGTAGCGGCCGATGGTCGCCCCGCCGAAACGCTGTTGTTGCAGTTTCTGGGCGAGAATGTTCTTGCGCATCTCGTCTCGAAACTCGCGCTTGATCCTGCTGATCGGCATACCGTATGCTTCCTCGAGACGGGCCTCGGAACCGAACTGCTGGACGCGCGCCTGGATCGACTGCTCGAGCTGCTGCTGCACTTCTTCGTCGGTCACCGTGATGCTGTCCTCGATGGCCTTGGCCACGATCAGCTTCTCGTTGATCAGCGACTGCAGCACCTGGTCGCGTAGCCCGGGGGTCGCCGGGTCGACCTTGTTGTTGAGCACATAGAACTGCACCGACGCCTTGAGTTCCGATTCAAGGATCAGGTCGTTGTCGACCACGCCCACAACCCTGTCGAGCGTCTGCGCCTGTCCGTACGCAAACGTTCCCGCGCAGACAAGCATGCCGCAGAGACACCACTTCGTCACAGGGATTCTCCTCCGTCTAGTCGCCGGGTGCCGACGCCGTGTCGGCATTGCCCGGAGCCACATCCACCGAATGCCTCGAACGCAAGTCGGCGACAAACTTGTTGTACCGCGCGCGCCGCTGTTCGATCATCAGGCGGTCACGCACGCTGTTCTTGACATAATCGAAGTCCGGTGCTTCGCCGGCGTGTTTCACGCCGTGGACGATGATGACATAGTATCCGGCACTCGTCTTGACGGCAAAGGACACCTCGTCTTTGCCCAGCGTACGGGCCAGTTTCCAGAGCTCCTCGGGATAGAGCGTCGCCTGGGTGAAGTACTGTCCGGAGGCGGCCGAGCGCACAAAGCGGCCATTGAGCGAATCACTCCGGATCTGGCGCAGCGCCTCATCCCATGACGCCCCGCGGAGAATCCTGGACCGGAACAGGTTGGCGGCGTCCCGTTCGGAAAACAAGGCGTAGCTTGCGCGGACGACCTCTTCCTTGAGCGTGAACTGAGAGATGTTCGCGCCGAAGAAGGAGGAGGCGTCCTGCTCCCTGACTCCCCCGGAGTCACCATAGACCTCCGTCTGGAGAAGTTCTTCAATGGCCAGTTGTTTCCGCGCTGCCTCCAGCCGGCTCCGGAACTGATCGGCGTCGGTCAGGCCGCGCCGCTGGGCTTCCTGGTAGAGCAGCTCCGAGACCACCCACTCGTCGACCAGGGCCCGGGACCGGCCGCGCGCGATGCCGAGAGAATCGCCGGCGCGCGCAAGAGCATCCTGGGTCAGCTCGACGGAACCCACGCGGGCGGCGTACTCCCGCGATGGCGTCTGTCTGCTGCAGCCGGAGGCGAGCAGGAGGATAAGCGGGGCTGTCCTCAGGAGCGCCGGGATGCCGTCACGGCTGTTTCTTTTCAGGTGCAAACGCGTCCTTGAGCGCAGATGAATTCTCGACCACGGGGAAGTCCTTCCGCACCCGTGCCAGCCATTGCTCTTCAAGCCTTTTGGACTCCGCGTCCTGATACGCGCTGGAGAGTTCTCCCCCCGCTTCATCGAATGCCTTTTGACGTGCCATCTCGCGTCCGTTCAACCGGATGATAGAGTACATTCCGCCGGAGGGGAAAGGAGCCGTCACATCGCCTGCCGTCAGAGAATCCGCCTTCCTGGTCCGATCGTCGGCGCTCACGGGCAGAAGAGCGGTGAGGGGTTTGCCGTACACGAGTGCCTGCTTGCCGGCGAGGAACAGTTCGACCCTGTTGGACCGGGAGACTGCCTCGGCCGACGTGTCCGCAGCAGAGGGGCGGGGCAGCGGCAGAACGGATGTCGTGATGAGCGCGGGATCGATCTTCATTTTCCCGGCGAGATACGATTTGACCCCATTGAGCCGCTTGGCAGCAAGCTTCATGCTGCGTTCCTTGGCGCTGGAGGTATCGGGACGTGCCGTGAGGGCCAGACGGAGTGCGCGGTCGGCCTTCATGGCAGCGGCGACGGCGGCAAGGGTCTTGACCGCCGGCTTTCCGAGGCTGGCCGATCCCTTCGCATACGTGACACGCTCATTGATCGGGGCGGCCATACGCAGCGAGTCCGCCGTGACCACCTGCTCAATGGTCAGACCGGATTTCAGCTTGGTGTGGATCGCGCGTGCGAGGGAGTCATTGGTCGCTTTCACCTCGGTGATGCTGACGCGGTCGGGCCAGGTGAACTTGTCCCTGTTTGCCGCGAAATACTCCTTCAACACGGAGTCGCCGATGGCGACCTTGTTCCACACATTATCCTGTTCCGCCTGGTAGAGCAGGATGCCCTCACGGTATTCCTTCAGCAGCGCCGCAAATTCGGGGACGTCCTTCGCCAGGTCGTCGGCCTTCACAGAGAACACGAGCTGCTCCCCGATTTTGTCGGTGGTTTCGATCATGTTTTTGCGAAGGAGAGAGGTGCCGAGCACCTCCGGTTGCGCCGCGATCAGTCTGAGGGCGCTGTCGACGGAAACGACATGTTCCCGTATGCTGTACAAGGGGAGCCGCCCCACGGCCGGTGTTATCCCCGCCGACCACGCGGAGTCGCGGGTGGATTTGGTGGTGTCGATCGACGACATCAGCCGGGCGAAGGCCGAGTCGTTCTTGCTGTAGCGCACATCCTTCTTGAGGGCGGCGAGATACGCGGCCTCATCGTCCTTGAAGCGCAGCTGTTGGTAGGTCTGCTGAAGTTCCGCCTTTGCATCGTCGAAGGTCTTGCGCGGCCTGACGTCGAGGCACTTGATGATATGGTAACCGTATACCGTGCGGACAATGCCCGACACCTGGCCGGGTGAGAGTGACATCGCCATCTCATCGAACGGCTGCACCCAGCGGCGGCGGCTGAAGTAACCGAGGTCGCCCCCCTTGCTGGCGGATCCAGGATCCTCCGAATGCCGGCGCGCCAGGTCGGCAAAGTCAACACCGGCCTTCAGGCTGTCGCGGAGAACGGCGATTTTTGCATACGCCTTGGCCGTGTCATCCGGCGTGGGTGCCTGCCCCGTGAACCTTGTCATGATGTGACTTGCGTGGACTTCCCCCCGGGAGGCTTTGCGGTCCGTGACTTTGATGACATGGAGCCCGAATTGAGTGCGGACGGGAGCGGAGGAGATCGTCCCCGGCTGCATTGCATAGGCGGCGTCTTCGAAGGGGGTGACGAGTTGTCCGGCGGTGAAGTAGTACAGATCGCCCATGTTCTGTTTGGCGGAGGGGTCCTGCGAGTGTTCGACCGCGAGCGCGCCGAAATCCTTTCCGGCCTTGAGTTGGGCGATGATGTCATACGCCTTACTGTAGGCGAGTGCGGAGTCACTGGGTGACGCTCCGGAGCTCAGCGTGAGCAGGATATGGCTCGCGCGGATTTCTTCGTTACGCCGCGCATAAAGCTTCTTAATGCCGGGCGCCACCACCTCGCGTTCCATCAGGAAGGGCGAGGCGAGGTTTCCCTTGTAAGTCTCGATCTCACTGATGAGTTCGGGTTTCTTGTCGAGTCCGTCCTTGTACGCGCCGGCGAGCTTAAGCCGATACTTGACGAGGAGGTCAAGGAATTTCTTTCTGTCATCCATGGAGGTTGCCGCTCCGGCTTCCCGGCTGCCGAGCGTTTTCAGGTAGAGCGCCTCATAGTCGGAGAGCGTGATGGGGGTGGTTCCGACCGTGGCAACGACGGTGTCGTGTTCCTTCGGGGAGCAGCCTGCCGTCAGCAATGTGCCTAAGGCCAGCATGCCGATCAGGCCGGCTCCTGGTGTCCAGGGATAATGACGCATACGCACGAATAGTCTCCGTTAGTGATCGAACATGGTGAAAAATCACAGTCTACTATAGTAAATAAAAGGGGTTACATAATCAAGGAATCGACCGTACCATCACCGTCGTAGCCGGAGAGCCCGGTCAAAATCCTTCGTGAGATCATCGATATCTTCGATACCGACCGATATGCGGATCATGCCGGGGCTGACCCCGTGGCGGGCAAGCTCACGGCGGGTCATATGGACGTGGGAGGAGTAGACGGGGAGACTGACCAGCGTTTCGACCCCCCCCAGCGACATGGCATTGACGGCCACCCGGAGGGCATCGCAGACCCGGGCCGCGCCGTGCGCGCCGCCGGGAACTTCGATCGTCACCATCCCGCCAAAGCCGTCCCCCCCTGCGTCCGTCATCTGCGCGCGCGCCAGGCTGTGTGCCGGATGCGATGGAAGGCCCGGATAGAGGACCCGCCTCACGCCGGGATGATGCTCGAGGAATTCCGCCAGTGCCATCGCGTTTCTGTTCTGCCGGCGGACGCGGAGGTCGAAGGTTTTCAGGCTCCGCAGGAGCAGGTAGGCGGCGAAGGGATCCGCGCACCCGCCGTAGTATTTCAATTGCGTATGCACCCCCGCGATGAAAGCCCGCGAGCCGGTCACGACTCCCGCCATGACGTCGGTGTGACCGCCGATGTACTTTGTCGCGCTTTCCACAACGACGTCGACGCCGAATGCGAAGGGGTTCTGATTGATCACCGTGGCGAATGTATTGTCCACCATCGTGGTGAGTTTCCTGCGGAGCCTTCTGCCGGCGGCGCGTGCATGGCGGACGGCCGCAGCGATGTCCACGATGCCAAGCGTCGGATTGGTCGGTGTTTCGAGATAAACGAGTCTGGTGTTGCTTCCCGCGAGACGCTCGAGAGTGCTCAGTGCGTCCGGCGGGACGTATTTCACGGTGACGCCGTGCCGTGGCAGGATGTCGCGGAAGAAACGGTATGTACCGCCGTACAATGCCGGCGTGCTGATGATCTCGTCGCCGTTCCGAACGACAGAGAGAATCGCCGATGTGATTGCGGCCATGCCCGAAGAAAAGAGGAGGGACTTCTCCCCTCCGTTAATCAGCGCCAGACGCTCTTCTGCTTCGGCGACCGTCGGGTTGTGGTAGCGCGTGTACACGTAGACGTCAGGGTCCCCCCGGGCATAGCGCATCGCGTCGCCGGAGTCGGCAAACCTGTAGGTTGTCGTCTGGACGATCGGCGTGGCCACGGGGCCCTGATAAGCGTACAGTTTCCTGCCGTGGAGCGCTCGGGTGGAGAGGGCGAGGGATTCCGCTCCTTTCGGGGAACGGGCTCTGTTTTTCATAGACGTTGGCCTATGGTGAGACATTCTTTGCCGGCGACGGGAGGGCGGGTGCGGCGAAGATGACTTTTTCGCGTTCGATCACGACCGTCCCGGCCTGCGACCCCTTGGGCTTCCGGACGTACCGTTTCTCGGTCATCGCCACAGGGACCATGCTTGCGTTCTTCATCTTGCTGTAGTACGCGGCAATGCCCGCGGCCTGTTCACGCGCCTTCTTTCCTGGTTCGCCTTTGCCGGTACCGACCTTGAGGACGACATGCGAACCCCCCGCGCCGCGGGCATGGAACCAGAGGTCGTCGGGCTTGGCATAGCGGAGCGTCAGGAGATCGTTGTTCGCACTGTTCTTTCCCGCCCACACTTCGAAGCCCCCCTCGACCGTAAAAATTCTGAAGGGGAGCTCTTCCCGCTCCCTGCTCCTCTGGCCGATGCCGAACTCATCCAGGCCCTCCGCATTCCCCGCCATGAACCTCCGGACGTCGTCACGGGTCGCGCAGAGTTCCGCGGAGGCAAGCAGGCGTTCCCCCCGGGCGATCTTCCCATCGATCTCTGCAGCACGTCCGGCAGTTTCGTGTGCCGTCGCACGGGAGCGCTTTGCTTTTTCGTAATACCGCTGTGCGTTCTGCATGGGGCTCAGGGAGGGCTCCAGGGGTATCGTCACCGTCCCCTCTGTCGAGGCGAGAGTGACCGAACGCGATCCTTTCGGGAAAGCCTGAAGGTTCGACATCAGGAGATCCGCGTGCCGTCCGTATTCATCGGCCCTTTCAGCCGCCCGCGCGTCTTCATCGATCGCCTGGCGTGTGCGTCGCGCTTTCTCGATCCGCTGGCGCAACGAGGAGACCAGAACCCCCTTGCCTTCCTCGGTCACGACGGCGGCCGCCCGTCCTGCGAGAAAGAAACGCACGGCATCGCCGGCATTGTCGAACCGCCGTTCATCGAGTGCCGCCCCCTGCCGGAGCGGGATGATGGAGAACAACGCGGGGATCGAGTCCGCTCCCGTATAGACGCGGGCCAGAGGGCGTCCAAGATCGCTGAGGACCGAACCTAGAGCGGCACTGAGGGCGTCGAGCGATGACGGCTCAAGTCGAGACGCCGGAATTGACGGGGAAATCCCGGCACGGAGCAGTACTTCCTGGACGAGGGTTGCGCCGAGAACAGGGAATGATTTTCTGAGGACGGAGGAGGCCGTGGCCGATCCCGCCGTTGCGGCGGCGGCGCGGAAGGCGGGGATGTCATGGACCACATCTCGTCCGGAAAACGCCACGACGGTTCCCAGCAGCTTTTTCGGGTTTTTGAATGCGTCGAGAACCGTTCCCCGGCTGTCCAGAAGAAGGACGTTGGATCTGGCGCCGAAGAGAAGCGCCGTCAGTTGCAGACCCGTCTCGAGCTCGACTGCCACAACCCGATCGTTGGAGAGTATCCGTACGCCGGTCACCGCCGATCCGACTGCGCCGGGCAAGAGATCGACCGTGTTTCTCTTTGCCCTGGCCATGCGATCACGCAGGTAGAGCGTCGCTCCCTCCGATCGACAGCAGAGAAGAAGATGGCGCTCGTCGTTGCGAAATGCCACAGCCAGCTCGTCCTTCTCCTGCGAGTATATCTCGCTGATCGGCCAACCCCGGATGATGGAATCAAGCGTGGAAGCGATGTACCGCAATGTGTAGTAATTACTTAGCATAACGTTATCAACAATATATTGAAAATTGCCCTTTTTAACAATGAAATCAAAGAATCGTGTTGATAACTTGTTGACAGGGAGGTGCAGAGTTCGTTTGAAACTTTCCATTGCAAATGCATCCCTTTTTTGGTAGTATTCCTTGCTAAAGTACCAGACCCGAGGGTTCATGATAGCAAGTATGACCGGATTTGGAAGGGGAGAGGCCTCTTCCGGCGGCCTGACCGTTTCCATCGAGCTTCGTACCGTTAACAACCGCTTTCTCGACGTTGCCGCCCGTCTCCCCCGCTCGCTCAATCTGCGGGAGAACGAGATCAAGGAACTGATCCGCCGGAGAATCTCCCGGGGAAAGGTCAATCTGGTGGTGAGCGTGGAGCGGGAAGAGAACGGCACGCTTCCGATCACCATCAACGCGGGGGCCGCGAAGTCCTATGCGAAGCTTCTGAACCAGCTCCGCAAAGCGGTCAAGATCAAGGAACCGGTGAAACTGGAGCACCTGCTCCAGTTCTCGGAGATCTTCGAGCAGAGGGAAACTGAGAACACCGACCAGAAGGAGTGGGACGTACTGCAACGGGCATTGAAGGCGGCACTCGACGGGCTGGAGAAGATGCGTCAGGATGAAGGGGGGGAGCTCGAACGCGATTTCCGCAACCGTATCGCGATCCTGGAAGAGCGGCTGGCACGTATTGAGGAGCTTTCAAAAGCTCAGGTCCCGGCAGAGCGGGCCCGCCTGCGTGAGCGGATCACGCAGCTGCTGGAGAATGAACCGGTGGACGAGGGGCGGCTGGAGATGGAGCTGGCGCTGATGGTGGACCGTCTGGACGTCACCGAGGAGTGTGTGCGCTTCCGCAGTCACAACAAGTTCTTTCTCGACGCGCTTGCCTCTCCCGAGGCGGCCGGCCGGAAGCTCAACTTCCTTATCCAGGAAATGAACCGGGAAGCAAACACCATAGGATCGAAGTCCAGCGCGACCGAGATCGCGCACATCGTTGTGGGCATGAAGGAAGAGCTCGAGAAGATCCGCGAGCAGCTGCAGAACATCGAGTAGCACATGGTCCCGGGAAAACTCGTGGTGATCTCCGCACCGAGCGGCGCCGGCAAGACGACGATCGCGCGGGCGGTCCTGGCGGCGAACCCGTCGCTGGAGTTCTCGGTATCGGCGACGACCCGTCCGGTCCGGCGGAACGAAGTCCATGGCCGCGACTACTTCTTCCTTGCGAAGGAAGAATTCCGCCGCCGCGTCGACAGAGGGGACTTCGTTGAGTGGGAAGAGATTTACGGCGACTGCTACGGGACCCTGAAAGAAGAAGTCGATCGTGCCATGCGGGCCGGGCGCAACCTCCTTTTCGACGTGGACGTGAAAGGGGGGCTCTCGATCAAGCGCCAATATCCGGCAACGCTTCTGATTTTCATCCGGCCCCCCGGTGAGCAGGCGCTGCTCGAAAGGCTCTCGCGCCGGAAGACGGAAGACCCGGGGACCATCGCGCGACGAATGGAACGCGTGCCGATGGAAATGGAGCTGGGGAGCGCGTTTGAACATCAGGTGGTCAACGACGACCTGGAGCGCGCCATCGGGGAGGTCGGGACAATCGTGAGTTCATATTTGAAAAACTAACGGAGGAGGCAGTACCCATGGCGATCAAACCGATTGACCTCGAGTATTTCAACCAGGAGGGAAAGAACGTCCACGAATCGATCGTGGCCGCGTCCAAGAGAGCCCGCCAGATCAACGATGACATCAAGATCGAATTCAATCAGCGCGTTGAGATGTTTGCGACGAAGACGGAATCGGAGAGCGAAGAAACCGACGTCAATCCCGATCAGCTGAAGGTGAGCCTCGAATTCGAGAAGCGTCCCAAGCCGACCGATGTCGCGCTCGACGAGCTGATGTCCAGCAAGCTGGCTTGGCACTTCGATGTGAAGGAAGTTCCCGCACCGGTCAAGGAAGAAGACGAACCCGAGGTGGAGGAGGAATAGTCTCCCGCCATGCTGACGGGAAAACGCATATTGCTTGGAATCACCGGCGGCATCGCCGCGTACAAAAGCGCGCTGCTGGCACGTGAGCTCGTCCGCGGCGGAGCCGAGGTGCAGGTGGTCATGACCCGCGCCGCGACACAGTTCATCACGCCGTTGACCCTTTCGACGCTCACGCGCAGGGACGTGATCGTCGAGATGTTTCCCCCCTCTCCGGAGCAGCCAACGATGCAATGGACGCGGCACATCGAACTGGCGCTCTGGGGCGATGTGATGGTGATTGCCCCCGCCTCGGCCAATACCATTGCCAAGATCGCCTACGGCATGGCAGACAACTTTCTCACCACGCTGGTCCTTGCGCTCCGGTGCCCGCTCGCGGTGGCGCCATCGATGGATGTGGATATGTACTTGAATGAAACGACGCAGCGGAACATCGCCGCGCTGCGGGAGTCCGGATGCACCATCATTGATCCCGACAGCGGGGAGCTGGCAAGCGGACTTTCCGGTCCGGGGCGGCTCCCGGATGTTGATCGGCTGGTTGATGAGCTGTCGAAGATTTTCACGCACGCCGGCCAGGACCTCGCCGGTCGGAAGGTCCTGGTGACCGCCGGGCCGACCTACGAACCGATCGATCCGGTCCGTTTCATCGGGAACCGGTCGTCGGGGAAGATGGGTTTTGCGGTCGCCGCAGCCGCGGCGCAACGGGGTGCGGAGGTGACGCTCATCAGCGGACCCGTCGGGCTGCGCACCCCGCGCGGCGTCAGAAGGATCGACGTGGAGACCGCGCGCGAGATGGGGGAGGCGACAGGGAAAGAATTCGCGACGGCAGATCTCCTGGTGATGGCCGCGGCGGTGGCCGATTTCGCCCCTCTCCGGGTTGCCGACCGGAAAATCAAGCGAGAGCAGCAGACGGGAGCAACGATGTCGATCGAGCTCGCGGCCAATCCCGACATTCTGCGGTCGATCGCCCCCCGGAAACGCGGCCAGGTCGTCGTCGGTTTTGCGCTGGAGACGGACGACGGGATCGAGAATGCACGAAAGAAGCTCGCATCGAAGAATCTGGATCTTATCGTGCTCAACAACCCGCTCGACGACGGGGCGGGGTTCGGCGCTGACACGAATATCGTCACGATGATCCGCCCCGGTGTGGAGCCGGAGCGGCTTCCCCGTGCGGCGAAAATCGACGTGGCCCACGCGATTCTCACGCGCGTGATTCCGCTCCTCCACTGAGACGAACAAACGCAATCCCCATGGCGGATCTGCTGTCCGATATCCGGCGGTTCCTCACGCAGGAGCGCGAGATGTTCGGTGAGTCGCTCCTGATCGACGCACAACCACGCAGAGCATCGCCCATGCCGATACGAAAGGCTGCCTCCCCGCCTCCGGAGGAGCCCGCGCTCTTTGAACCGCCCCCGATCACCCCGATGGCGATCACACCCGAGCCGTGGGGAAGCGCACCGACGATCGGCGAGCTGAAGAGCGTGATCTGCCAATGCCTGAAGTGCCCGCTCGGTCACACCCGCACGACGTTTGTCTTCGGCGTCGGGAATCCGCGCGCGACGCTCATGGTCGTCGGGGAGGCCCCCGGCGCTGATGAAGACGCCCAGGGGGAACCCTTCGTCGGACGTGCGGGCCAGCTGCTGAACAAAATCCTCGAAGCGATCCGGTTCAAACGTGAGGATGTCTACATCTGCAACATTCTGAAATGCCGACCGCCGGGAAACCGTAAGCCCCTTCCTGAGGAAGTCGAGTCGTGTATCCCCTATCTCAGGAGGCAGATTGCGCTTATCAAGCCGAAGCTGATACTCTGCCTCGGACTCACGGCGGCGGAGAATCTGTTGCAGACGCGCGAGAGCCTCGGTGCGCTGCGCGGCAGAGTGATGCAGTACGAGGGAATCCCGCTGATGGTGACGTACCATCCGGCGGCGCTGCTCAGAAATCCAAACTGGAAACGCCCCGCGTGGGAAGATGTACAGGCCGCACGCGCGCTTCACGACGAACTCGTGGCGAAGGGTTGACGACCGGAGAGTAGTCCATGGCAGACAGCATGACACGGCGCGGAGAGATGACCGGTGAGCGAACGCTTCCGGAGGGGCGCATTCCCCCCCAGGCGGTGGATATCGAGGAACAGGTCATCGGGGCGATGCTTCTGGAAAAGGAGGCCGTCTCGCGGGCGGTGGAGGTCCTCGACGAAGACGCTTTTCATTCGGAGCGCAACCGCAAGATTTTCCAGGCGATTGTCGCGCTCTTTGAGCGGAGCGAACCGGCCGACGTGATCACAATCGCGGAAGAACTCCGCAGGCGTGGACAGCTTGATGCCGCCGGTGGCGAAGCGTACCTCGTTGAGCTCACAATGAAGGTGACCTCCGCAGCGAACGTCGAATATCATGCCCGCATCGTGCTGGAAAAGGCGCTGATGCGGCGGCTCATCACGGAGTCGAGCAGCATCGCCGGACGGGCGTACAACCAGACCGAAGACGCCTTCGATCTCCTCGACCAGGCGGAACAGGCGATCTTCAAGATCTCCGAGTGGCGCCTGAAGAAGAACTTCGTCTCCATGGAAAAGGCCGTCCACGATACGCTCGAGATGCTCGAGAGCATTCACGGAAAGCACGAAGGGGTGACGGGTGTGCCGACAGGCTTCCGGGACCTCGACACGCTCACTGGCGGGTGGCAGAAATCGGATCTCATCATCATCGCCGGACGCCCGAGCTCGGGCAAAACGGCGTTTGCGCTTTCTCTTGCCTCCAACGCCGCCCTGCACCGGAGCAAGCCGACGACCGTCGGCATCTTCTCCCTCGAGATGTCAACGACCCAGCTCATCATGCGTCTCCTCTGTGCCGAGGCACGCGTGGATGCGCATGCGGTCCGCACGGGGCGCCTCCCCGAAGACGACTGGAAGAGGCTTAGCCTGGGCGCCGGACGGCTGGCCCGGGCGCCGTTGTTCATCGACGATACCGCGGGACTCGGCATCCTGGAACTCCGCGCGAAGGCACGGCGTCTCAAAGCCGAGCATAACGTGGGTCTCATCATCGTGGATTATCTGCAACTCATGCAGGGGCCCAAATCCGCGGAAAACCGGGAGAAGGAAATCTCGGCAATCTCAAGGTCGCTGAAGGGCCTGGCGAAGGAACTCGACATCCCCGTGATTGCACTCTCCCAGCTCAGCCGGGCGGTTGAAGGACGAACGGACAAGCGACCGATCCTGTCCGACCTCCGCGAGTCGGGGGCGATCGAGCAGGATGCAGACGTCGTCTCCTTTGTCCACCGGCCCGAGATGTACACCGACCCGAAATCCGAAAAGATGGACGAAGTCCAGGGGCGGGCCGAGATCATCGTCGGCAAGCAACGCAACGGACCCATCGACGACATCGCGCTGGCGTTCGTGGGACGGTATGCGCGCTTCGAGAACCTGTCCATCGCAAACTTCGAGAACATGCCTGTCGGACCGGAGGAACAACCCTTCTGACTCTCCCATGACGTTCGATGCGATCTCCCGGAGGACGTTTCTCCATGCCGCGGTGCTGGCTGCTGGCGGGGTCGCGCTGCCGGCTTTCCTCCGCTCCGCCACGCCTCCGCAGGAGACCGCCCCGACGCCCTCCCTCGACGACATCGCGCTCACGGAGCGTTTACGGAGCGGTGGGAAAGAGGAATTTTCCCGACTGCCGGTTGGCGAGCGCGTTGCGGCCATGGGGAGGACTTTTCTCGGCTGGCCCTATACTGCGAGTTCCCTGGAAGAAGCCGGGGAGGAACACCTGGTTGTCAACCTGCGTGCGTTCGACTGCGTGACATTCTGTGAGACCACCCTCGCGCTGGCGCGTGTGACCGGGTCATCTGGTGCGACTCCCGCCGACTTCCGGGGCGACCTGCAGCTCATCCGTTACCGCAGCGGGCTGATCGCGGGGTATCCGAGCAGGCTTCATTACTTTACCGAGTGGGTGTCCGACAACAATGCGAAGAAGGTCGTCGCGGACGTCACGCGATCGATCGGAGGAGCGCAGAACAGGAAAAGACTGAACTTCATGTCAACGCACCGAAGCGCGTACGCGCAGCTCTCGCAGGAGGAAGTGTACGCGAGGATCGTCGAAACGGAAAAGCGGCTGAGCCGCATGGAACGGTACCGTATTGAGCGTGAGCGCGTCGCGCCCCTTCTGCCAAAAATCATGACCGGAGATATCATCGGCATCACCACATCCGTGAACGGGTTGGACTGTGCCCACACGGGGATAGCGGTCAGGGAGGGGGAGATGATGAGGTTGCTGCATGCGCCGCGTGCAGGCGAACGGGTTCAGTTCACGAAGGGATCGCTGGCCGACTACATTGCCGGCGACGCCCAGCATACAGGGATCATTGTTGCCCGGCCGCTTGAGCGGACCCGGGCGTAGCAGGTTCATTTCACCTCACACAACCATCAGAAGGGAACATTCCATGATTGCTCGTATCGCAGGACGATTGCTCTGCTGCTGGACGATGCTGGCGCTGGCTGTGCCGGCTTTCGCTCAAGGGGTGTACACGGAAGGCACGACGAGCGGCGGTCCCTTGGGGGACAGAACCGTGCTGTCGAAGACCTACATGATGCCGAAAATGTACCGCCATGAGAGCGGAACGGGTGAAGTAGCGATCATCAGGCTGGACAAGGAGATCCTCTACACGCTCAACCCTGCCGATAAAACGTACGCCGAGATCACCTTCACCGAGATGCAGGAGGTCATGAAGAAGGCCGGCGCCCGGATGGACTCGGACATGGCCGGACTCCAGGAGAAGATGAAGGACATGCCGCAGGGGCAGCGGGATATGATGGAGAAAATGATGGCCGGCCGGATGCCCGGAAAAGGGAAAGAGGCGACGATCGATGTCAAAGCGACAGGGGAGAAGAAGGTCATCAGCGGATACGCGTGCAGCAAGTACGTCGCAACACAGGACGGGAAGGAGTTCATCACCGTCTGGGCCACGAGGGACGTGAAGGAATTCGAGTCGATCAAGAAGGACTGGGAGGCATTCACCGACCGCATGATGTCGATGAATCCGATCAACGGGAAGGCGATGGTGCAGGCGTTCAAGAAGATGGATGGGTTCCCGATTCAGACCGAGACGTCGGGGATCACCATGATCGTGACGAAGGTGGAGAAGCGCGCGACACCGGTGTCGCAGTTCGAGGTGCCTCCGGGCTACACAAAAACCGAATCACCTCTGAAGTCCATGAAAGACTGACCCGAACACCGTACACGCCTGGTGCATCCCCGGGGGCCCCGTTTGCGGCCCCCTCTTTATTGGGGGGACTGCAGGCCGTTTGTGCAGCGTGGATCGGTCGTCTTCTTCACCATCTCGAACCGGTCCCAGCAGGCGTCGGAGACCCTGGTGAGGGGATGCCAGATGTGGTACTGAACCGCAAGATTGCGGAGCGACTTCCCCATGACACCAATAAGTGAGAGCCGGTACTGAATGTCCGAATCCTCGCCGCAGCCGGGGCCGTCGTAGAGTTCGTCGAAGCCGTTGATTGCGACGAGGTCCTTCCTGGCGACCGAAAAATTGCTCCCCAGCATCCCCCTGGCCCTTCGCAGAAGAAGACGTCGGAGAAGCCGGCCCGGCATCCTGATGCCGTCCTCCACGCGGAGCGAACGGCCTGCAAACCCGTCCTTGATCTCCTCCCACCCCAGTTTCTCGAACCCGCCCGCCTCCACCTTCTCGAGCGTAAGAGCCTTCGACCACCGCTCGCTTGTCTCGACACGCCGTCCGAGAAGGACTCTTCCGTCTTCACGCTCGTTCCAATGGTCGAGGAGAAAATGCTTCGACGGGAGACAGTCCCCGTCGATAAAGACGAGACGGTCCGCACGGGAGGCGCGGACAGCTTTGTTCAGCATGGTATTCTTCCGCCAGCCCCTGTCTTCGTGCCAGAGATGAGTGACGGGGAGGGAGTAGCGGGAACGTGCCCAGGCGATGATGTCGGCCACCGCCAATCCGGAGCCGTCGTCGGCGATGATGAGTTCGAAGTCGGTGAACGACTGACGTGCCGCCGCCGCCATGACAAGCCGCAGGTTCTCCGGCTTGTTGTACACGGCGGCGACAAGTGAGAGAGAGGGGTGTGGCATCACGCTCCAATATAGTGAAACCGGAGCGTCAATATCCAGATCACCTGGGCTGCTTGAACTTGAATGTGATGGTCAGCCACGCGGTCACGGGTCCCTGCCCCATCTCCGCGGGCGCGAATTGCGATTTCATGATTGCCTGCATGACCGGCTCCTCGAAGACGCTGCTGGTGCTCTTCAGCACCTGCGTGTCGATCGGCTTGCCGTCGGTGTCGATGAGGACCTTTGCGATGACGGAGCCTTCGCGGACGGTCGTCCAGACAAAGTCAGGAAACTGCGGTCTCTCCAGCTTGATGACTTTCGGTTCTTTCTCGACCGGGACAAAGGCCGGCGAAGGAGCCGGGGGTTCTTCAACGACCGCGGGCTTTGTCTCCGCCGGCGCGGGCCCGGCAACCGATGTGAGAGCTGCCAGCTCCTGCTTCGAAGGAGCGATCGTTATGGCCTTGGGCCCGGGAGTCGCGGCCGGCGGCTCACTCCTGAGGGGATCAGACTTCTGCGCCACCTTTGTTTCCGGGGGAGGAGAGACCGGTTCTTTCGCCTGCGACACGACGGTCTGCTGCGGCTTCAGCCCGGTGGCGGATGATTGCCCTGTGACAAACGAACCGGCAGCCTGCGTGTTCAGTCCGGGATCCCGCGGTGGTATCGCCGCGAGGTCTTCTCCAGCCGCGGAGTTCATCGACGAAAGAACGACGAATGTACCCCCTCCCAGGACGAGGATGGCGATCGCAAACACCAGGACAATGGCCTTACGGGAGCGTGAAGGTTTCTCCTCCTCGGGTTCGGTGGCGGAATGGGATGCTGCTCCGATGGCCAGCGCCAGACGGTCCCCGTACGCATGGGCTTCTCTGCGGCTGGCGTGCGGGATACTCCGTTCCGATGGCTTCGTAGAGGTTTTGGGCGATTCGAAATCGTCCGTCCAGGCGGTCGAATGACGGCTCCTGACGGGGGAAGGTCTGTCTTCCTCCCCGGGTCCACCCTGGCCGTCTGGTTCTGAGACAGAGACGGTGGGGGCCTCAGGGGCCGGGTCGATCGGTTCGGCCGCAAGGCGGCGCGCATGCTCAAGCAGATTCTCGACGCGGTCGGAGTATTGCTTGGCGATGGTGTTCTCTGGGTCCACCACAAACACACGCTTTACTTCCGCGAGGGCCTGTTCGTATTCACCCTTCATGACAAACTTGCTTGCGCGCTGGAAGTAGAGAAGCTTCAGAGCTTCAAGTTCCTTTCTCGCCTCGTCCTCCGGACGTGCCCCCGGTGCAGCGTGACGTTGACTTTCGTGAGGCATGGCCACGGGTGGCATGGCCACGGGTGGCATAGCCACGGGTGGCATGGCCACGGGTGGCACGGCCAGGGTTGACTTGGTCTCAGGTAGCATGGTCACGGGCGGCGGGGGGGGGGGTCCCGGTCGGGTCGACCGTCGTCCGTCCCTCAGAGCACACTCGATGATGCCGGGCATCGGTTCGAATAGTTCCTGTCGGCGCTCCTCATTGAGGTCATTGCTCCGTTCGAGCGCGGCGATCTCCTCAATCTGCCGCTTCAGCGCGGAGATATAAATGTTCCCCGGATCGGAGGAACGGACGATCTCGAGGAGGTCGAGGGCTCCGTCGTAGTCGCGCGAATCCGCTCTGGTCTGCACCTCATGCAGGAGATCATCGATCGGTGATTCTTTGGTTGGAATGTTCATGGCATCCCCGGCCGCATATGTGTGAGGGCGATTGATGACTATCGCCGCAGAAACCCACGAAAGAATATCTAGAAAATCAGCTAATTGATCATACAGCTACTCATTCAGGGAATATGTGATTCTAGACATAAGGACATGCTCTTCCCCTGTGACCTATGATAGGAACAAACGGCGAGCCAAAATCAAATTGCTGATTGCGGCAGAAAACGGGGATATTCGCGCAGAGGAGGCGGTAAAAGTGGGTTCCCGGTGGTAAGAATTACAACGATTCACCGGGTTCGTAGGTCAGGAGGAGGGGCTACCAGACCCCGGGAATCAACCGATGGCATTTTGGACAGGACCCCTGAGCCAGAGAGTTCCTTAGGACAGTGAAGCCCGATCGTTCGATGAGGAGTTCGTCGCAGTCGGGACAATAGGTGTTCTCCCACCGGCTGACCCGCCCGGACATATTGCCCGCATAGACGAACCGGAGCCCGGCGCGACGTCCGATTTCGGCGCCGCGCAGCAGAGTCCCCGCCGGCGTCGGGTCCGGATCTGTCATCCTGTAATCCTGATGAAACGCCGTGACGTGCCAGGGGATGTCGCGCGACACCGACGCGATAAACCGTGCGATCTCCGTCAGCTCTTCGTCGGTGTCGTTGAAACCGGGGACCACCAGCGTCACGATTTCCACCCAGACACCCATTTCATGGAGAGTCCCGATCGTCTCGAGGACGGCTTCCAGCCTTCCTCCCAGCTGCTGGTAATTCTTCTGGCGGAAACTCTTAAGATCGATCTTGTAGAGGTCGATGAAGGGACGAATATACTCCAGCACTTCCCGTGTTCCGTTACCATTCGATACGTACGAGCACCTGATGCCATATTCCCTGGCGAGGCGGAAGACCTCGATCCCCCATTCGCTTGTGATGAGCGGCTCATTGTACGTGCTCGTGATGATGGGGATCCGGCGGTGGAGAGCAAGATCGACGATCTGGCGTGCGGTGATCTCCTCCACCGGCGCTGCTGCGCCGGGGTCGCGTAGCGCCTGCGAGGTGATCCAGTTCTGACAGTATCCGCAATGGTAGTCGCACCCGAGCATCCCGAAGCTGAGCGCGCGCGAACCCGGAAGCGCGTGATAGAAAGGCTTCTTCTCGATAGGGTCGACGGCAAGTCCCGCGACATAGCCGAAGGGGACCTGCAGGGTGCCCTCGACGTTGTAACGCACCCTGCAGATGCCCTCGCGTCCCGGAGGAATCTTGCACCGGTGACCACAGGCAAAGCAGCGTACCCACCCCTTCCCGCTCCGTTCATAGAGCGTCCCTTCGCGGGTAAGGCGGGAGATCATGGCGGGCGATACGTTCATCGGAGGCTATGACGGTTGTCGATGATTCCGTGGTTGAGGACAGGACCCTCACCAAGCAGAGGAGAACGCCACATTTCCGGCCTGACGAGACATCGGTGGCCACAGGCCCCGGCGAGGGTCACCAGGCACTCTCCGGCCCCGCCGGCCTGCGTGAGTCGTAGAAACCCAGCTCTCCGGTGTAAATCGCCACGCGCGCCCAGATCCTTGCCGCGACAAAAAACTGCTGCATGAAGAAGAGGACCAGAATTGCCCCCCCGGACGTCGCCGGAAGAGCAGGCTCAAGACAGAGGTAGAGAACGATACAGGCGCCCGCCACCGCTGTCATCAAGAGCTGCAGACCCGTAGCGGCAAAGAAATTACGGACGACAAAGCGTGAGGATGCGAGGAGCG